>Ga0070741_10000264_pt1 | contig 198389 bp, 174 predicted proteins | sample Coa_R1_4_FD_66440 | JGI IMG/M metagenome (GOLD analysis project Ga0070741, IMG submission 66440) | Surface soil microbial communities from Centralia Pennsylvania, which are recovering from an underground coalmine fire - Coalmine... | ecosystem: Environmental > Terrestrial > Soil >... | reverse complement strand
CATGGCGACAGTGGCTGACTCGGCAGAAGAAAACTTTTCTCTAAGACAAAGAACAAAAACTCACTATGACCGCAAAATTTCCTTGACTCCGACCGGCCTTCTCATGGAAGGCCATTTCACAAGCAATCCAGCCTCACTGCTCCAACCGGTCAATCTTCGTGATGATTCGTTCAGCCAGACAAATGGCGCTGCCAATGAGGCTTCTGGTGAGCTTGGGCGGCACTAGGAAGGAGAATCGGCGAGGTCATGCATATCCAAAAGAATCGAATGGGACCGGAAATGAACTGACCCCAAGCAGCGAACCTCAGCGTCGGCCGCGCGACTTCTTCCCTGCTGCCGCATGTTCCTGGGTGGCGTGAGCCGCGGGCTTCTTCTTTCCTTCCATCTCGGCGAGACTCTGTTTGAGGGCTGCCATCAAGTCCACTACCGGCGCAAGTTTCTTGGGCTTCTCGACTTCCGCGATCTTCCCACCCTCCAGCTTGGTCTCAATTAGCCTCTTTAAGTTTTCCTGGAAGGAGTCGTGATACTTCTCGGGGTCCCAGTCCCCGGCCAGTGCTTCAATGAGTTGATGTGCGACCTTCACCTCGGCGTCTTTCAACTCGACATCCGGGGCTCCGAACGATTCCACTTGCCGCACTTCTTCGGAGTAGTACATGGTATGCAGCATCATTCCGCCGTTGTAAGGGCGCAGGAACACGGTGTATTCCCGGTTGTGCATCGTCACTTTCGCGATGGCGACATATTCGCTCTCTTCCAGCGCCTTGGTCAGCAGCGCGTAAGGACGCCGCCCCGCTTCTTCGGGAACCATGAAGTACGACGACTCGAAATACAGGGGGTCCACGTCGCTGGCCTTGACGAACTCGAGAATCTCCATCGTCTTGGCGGTTTTCGGTTCGATTTTCTTGATCTCGTCGGGCTCGATCACTACGTATTCGTCTTTGCGGTACTCATAGCCCTTCACGGTATCGCTGCGCTCGATGACTTTGCCATCCGCGGAGCAGATAAGCTGCTGCTTGACCCGCTGCAAATCATCGCGGTGCAGCATGTGAAAGGAAATGCCGGAACTGCGCGCGCCGGAGAAAAGACGTACCGGCATGGAAATCAAACCGAAGGTAAGATAACCAGACCAAACCGAGGCCGCCATCGTTCATCCCCCAAGGTGCAACGGCCAGAGCCGTGCCAAGGTAGTGAGTTTAAACTACATCCGACACTTTGATGCACGAACCTGACAGCGGTAACCGAGAGTGGAAGCCCGAAGACGTGGGGTATGGACCCGAGCCCCACTATATGTCGTGGTTGCACATCAGGTTCCGGCGGGCCCGGCAATGACCGCATCACTGCTGGCGCCGGCGCTGGTCACGCTCGCTTTCGCCGCCGTAGCCTATGCTCTGAAAGGGGTTAGCCTCTCCGGCGCCATCGCTGGGGCGATCGTTTGTTTCACTCTTTACGTTTCCGCCGGGATGGGCGCGTTCGTGGCGCTGGTTTCCGTGTTCGTGCTGACCTGGCTCGCCACCCGCTTTGGGTACTCCCGCAAGCAACAACTGGGCACCGCCGAGCAAAGCCACGGGCGCAACGCACTGCAGGTTCTCGCCAATCTGGGCGTGGCATCCGTTTTCGCCGCACTGTTCGCCTCCGATCACAATCCGATCTATGTGCTTGCCATGTGTGGCGCTCTCGCGGAGGCCGCTGCCGATACCGTTTCGAGCGAACTCGGGCAAGCCTGCGCAACCCGCGCCCGCTTGATCACGAATTTCGAAAGCGTGCCCGCGGGCACCGACGGCGGGATTACCTTGATCGGAACTCTGGCTGGACTTGGCGCTGCTGGAATCGTGACCTTGATTTGCGTCGGAATGCACCTGATTCCTTTGCGTCTTGCCGCAGTCGCCCTGTTGGCCGCGTTTGTTGGAACGTTGGCCGATAGCCTGTTGGGAGCAGTTCTCGAGCGCCGCGGCTATTTGAACAATGACATGGTGAATTTCTCCAGCACTGCGGTCACAGCCGGCTTTACTGTCCTCCTGGCACGTCTTGGCGCGGCCGTGTAATGGGCAGCCGCCCTCGGTTAGGGCCGGCGACGCTGCCGGTCCCTGAGAAATTTTCAGCTTACGTCTCCGTGCTGCGAACCCCGGGATGTGTTACCTCCAGCCATGTCCGGTTGTTCCTTGGAGTCGGATTACCCATTCGGCGAGAATATTTCAAATCAATCGGTCCCAACTGCATCTTAAAGGTTGTGGTGGGCTTTTTCAGGAAGTGATTAGACGGAGATGCGAATCCATACTTTTGTACTTGGGGCTGCCCTGGCACTGGCACTGTTTCTTTTTGGACAACGCAAGACCGCAGACACCCAGATTACTGCGATCCATTCTGTCGTGGACCTCACCCACAGTGTGGAGGGCCGAAGCCTGGATTTCACAAAGGCAACTCCAGCCAGCACTCGCATCGAAGCTCCGGCACACTACGCGCGCGGCCTCTGGACCCTGGATCAAATTCCTCCCGAGCGCCTGATCGCTCCATTGATCATTCTGGACGTTACGACGAAAGCGGACGCGGATCCTGATTACGAACTCTCCGTGACTGACATTGCGCAATGGGAGAAAGCGAACGGACAGATTCCGCTGGGCGCGATCATCATGGTGCGAACCGGTTGGGCATCGCGCTGGAATTCAAGAAGCTATCGCAATGCGGACGCAAATGGCGTCCCGCACTACCCCGGATATTCTCAAGACGCAGCCACGTTCCTGGTCAATGGACGGAATGCCCTGAGTCTGGGCATTGACACTCTGAGCGTGGACGGCGGGCACTCCGCAAGTACTCCTGTGCACGATTTCGCGCTTGCGCACAGCGTCTATCCTCTCGAAAACGTCGCTGCCCTCGATAAGGTTCCAGGCAATGGAGCAATGGCGGTCGTAGCGCCCACCAAGCTCGCGGGCGGGGCAGCAGGACCGGTGCGTATCTTTGCCCTCTTGCAATAAGCCCTCAACAAGACATTTGCCTTGTCTTTGCAGATTTCCGTACATTCTGCAAGAACTCTGGATTTACCCATAGAATTATCGCGGAGGCTTCATGACTGATCCGCGCTTTCCCATCGGCAAATTCTCTTTTCCGCAAACTCTCAGCTCCGACCAGCGCAACCAACTTATCCACGAGATCGAGAAAGCACCAAGTGCACTGCGCTCGGCAGTGCAAGGATTATCGCCGCAACAACTCGACACTCCGTACCGCGAAGGCGGATGGACCGTGCGCCAGGTATCGCACCACGTTCCCGACAGCCACATGAATGCCTATGTTCGTTTCAAGCTGGCGTTGACCGAGGACGAGCCCACCATCAAACCCTACAAGGAGGATCGATGGGCCAACCTAGAGGACACCCGATCCACTCCGCTGGAAGTGTCCCTGGCGCTGCTCGACTCGCTTCATGATCGCTGGGTGCGGCTGCTGCGCTCACTGGGCCCGGAAGATTGGAAACGCACCTTCCGCCATCCCGATCTCGGCGTGGTGCAACTCGACAAGAACGTCGCGCTCTACGCGTGGCATGGCAAGCATCACGTGGCGCACATTACCGAACTACGAAAGAGAATGGGCTGGTAATTATTCCGGCAGATGCAGGCGCCAGAAGACGTAGCTGAGAGCTTCCCGTGTGACGGCCACGAACCGCTGCCGCAACGAGCGTGGCCGTGAGTCCGGCCGCGGCGCAGTATAGACCTTCACTCCCTCGTGCTGCAGCAATTGCCGGATCCGGAAAACGTGATAAGCATCGCTCACCGCCACGCAGCTGTGCATGCCGTTGGCTTGCATGATCACCGCGACGCGCTCTGCCGACTGAGCGGTATCCGAGCCCTGGGTTTCGGCGATCAGCTTGGAATCGGGAATCCCCCGGCGCATCAGGTAATCATGGCCAACCCCGCCTTCGCTGAACTGGGGATCGTCGCCCGCGCCGCCGGTGGTAATCACCACGGGGGCCAGGCCGCGCTGGAACAGGTCGTAGGCGTGGTCAAGGCGCGCACGAAGAACCGGGGACGGGCGCCCGTAATACTCTGCCGCACCGAACACAACCACCGCATCCGCCGCATGAAGTTCCGGGCGATTGGCGGTACGTACGATGGCAAGGCAAATCCCGAAGAAGTAGGTCAGGACCAGTATTGCGGCCAGTCCTGCCAGCCGCGGCACCCATTGGCTGCGCGGTTTGCGCTGGACTCCGGTCTGCGTCATCCCTGAACGAAGAAAGTCGAAATCTCCTGGGCGGGGATTGCGCCTTCTCGCAAAATGCGCCAGCGCGCCTCGTCGTCGGTGAGGTCTACGATAGTAGAGGGTATTTCCCGCGGCGAGGTTCCGCCATCCACGATAATCGAAATCCGCCCTTGCAGTTGATCGCGCACCGCCACCGCCGTTGTGCACTCCGACGCTCCGCTCAGGTTCGCGGAAGTCGCAGTGATCGGAATTCCCGCGGCCTTTACAACTTCCAGGGGAATTGCCGCATTGGGCACGCGCAGGGCTACATTGCCGGTATTGGCAGTCACCTTTAGCGGCAAGCGGGAGGCCGCTTTCACGATCACGGTGAGCGGTCCGGGCCAGAAGCGGCGGGCCAGGGCGTGGAACTCCTCGGGAAGGGGCCGCGCCAGTTCCTCGGCCTGGTCCACGCTTTCGATCAGCAGCGATAAGGGCTTGTGCCGCGAGCGAGACTTAATGTCGTATACCTTGTCCACCGCCCGCAAATTGAATGGATCGGCCGCCAGCCCGTAAAACGTGTCAGTCGGCATGCCCAGCACTTCGCCGGCACGAATCTGATCGGCGGCATATCGGATGAGGGATGCTTCCGGTTTTTCGCTATTAATTTTAACGATTTCTGCGCGCACCAATGTTCCTTCCAGCCAGCTCTCCTGAGGGACGGAAATTAACATACCACGCCGAAGGGTCTCAAGCAGTGAGAAAGCGGGGGATTGGTCGGGTGCTTGGGCCTGCCCCCCAGGCCCTAAAACCAGCTTCACATTCAGGGTATGATCTCCCGGTGAAGCACCCCGCCACTGGACCCGCGCCGGAAGGCCGCCTACGCCTCATTGAAGGCCGGCACAATGCCCTGGTCAAAGACCTACGCCGCGCCTTTGGGCGGTCGGAACCGATCTCGGATGGCTGTGTGGCCATCGAGGGGGTGCGGATCATCGAAGAGGCCATTCGCAGCGGGCTGCGCTTTCGAGCGATTTTCTTCAGCGCCTCGGCCGAAAATCGGGCTCAAAGATTGCTCCCACAACTTCGCAGCCACGTCGAAACCGTCATGCTGCCCGACAGGTTGTTCGCGTCAGCGGTCCCCACCGAAGGGCCCCAGGGCGTCGCGGCCCTGGTGCATCTGAAAGAACGCAAGCTCGAAGATGTCCTCCACCGACTGGAAACCGGGCCCGTGGTAGTGCTGGCCGGGTTGCAGGACCCCGGCAACCTGGGCACGATTCTTCGCTCCGCCGAAGCCTTCGGCAGTGCCGGTGCCCTGCTCGGCGAGGGCACCGTGAGCGCGCTCAATGCAAAGGCGGTGCGAGCCTCGGCAGGATCGGTTTTCCGGCTGCCTGTGGTACACGAGAATCTCTCGTCGGCCCTGCCTGTTTTGCGCGGACAGGGAGTCCGGGTGCTCGCAACCTCCTCGCACAAAGGCGTTCCCCTGTCCCAGGCCAACCTTGCCGGAACTATCGCGGTCTTACTGGGCAATGAGGGCGCGGGCGTGCCGCGAGACCTGCTGGCGCACGTGGATGAAACCGTCGTTATTCCCCATTCTCCGCAGGTGGAATCGTTGAATGCGGGGATTGCGGCCAGCATTATTTTGTACGAAGCCGCCCGGCAGAAGAAGTAATTGCCCGCTGCCATTGCCGATTGAGCGTCTCGATCCCGTGTAGCATGTAGTCCGGTTCTGTTTTCCAATTGGCAACCGGCAATTGAAAATTGGCAATGCTATGAGCCTGTTTGCTTCTGTCCCGAATTCCCAACCCGGTTCCGCCGACCGCACTCGTCCCCTTGCCGACCGCATGCGCCCGCGCACGCTCGACGAATTTGTCGGCCAGGAACAACTGATCGGGTCCGGCAAACCGCTGCGCACCCAAATTGAGCGTGACGACCTGGGCTCGCTGATCTTCTGGGGCCCGCCGGGAACCGGAAAGACTACCCTCGCGAAGATCATCGCCAGCCTGACCAAGGCGGAGTTCATCGAGTTTTCTGCGGTGCTTACCGGGATCAAAGACATCAAGCAGGTCATGGCCGACGCCGACCGCGCCCGGCAATATGGCACGCGCACCATTGTCTTTATCGATGAAATCCATCGCTTCAACAAGGCCCAGCAGGACGCATTTCTGCCCTATGTCGAAAAGGGCAGCATTCGCCTGATCGGCGCGACCACGGAAAATCCCTCGTTTGAAGTGATTTCCGCGCTGTTGTCGCGGTCGCGAGTCTACGTGTTGAACCCGCTGACCGCGGAGCAGATTGTCCTGCTGCTCCGGCGCGCTCTCGAAGACAGCGAACGCGGGCTTGGGACTTTGCAACTGACTGCCTCCGACGAAGTCCTGCAAAAGATCGCCGCTTACTCGAGCGGAGATGCGCGCTCCGCTTACAACGTGCTGGAGGTGGCCGGCAGCCTCGCCCTCGGCCGCGCGGGAAAAGAGGCGGGCGCAGCGCTTACCGATGATGTCGTTCAGGATGCGTTGCAAAAGCGCGTGCTCCTTTACGACAAGACCGGAGAAGAGCACTACAACCTGATCTCGGCGCTGCACAAGTCGGTGCGCAACAGCGATCCCGACGCCTCGCTGTACTGGTTGGGGCGCATGCTGGAAGCGGGCGAGGACCCGCTCTACATCGCTCGCCGCGTGGTGCGCATGGCGGTGGAAGATATCGGCCTGGCCGAGCCCAACGCGCTCTCCATGTGCATGGCTGCGCGCGATGCGGTGGACTTTCTTGGCATGCCGGAAGGCAATCTTGCGCTGGCGCAGGCGGTCGTCTATCTCGCGGTCGCTCCCAAGTCGAACGCGCTCTACACCGCGTACGGCACGGTGCAGGCCGATGTCGAGCAGACCGCGGCTGAACCTGTTCCGCTGCATCTTCGCAACGCGCCGACTGGACTGATGAAGGGTCTGGGCTACGGCAAGGGTTACCAGTATGCCCATAGCCTCGAAGAAAAAGTCGCGGACATGCAGTGCCTGCCAGACAATCTGTTGGGTCGCGTGTACTACCACCCCACGGAACAAGGCGTCGAGAAGCGGATTCGGGAACGTTTGATAGAAATCAGGCGAGCACGATCACAGCAAAGGCGGTCCACCTCTGGTACAAATTCAGAGTCGTAGGGCTCACTGTGACATCTACATAGGGAGTCCGAACGTATGCTTGGCGGAGTGTTGCTGTGGCCACCAGTCCGATGCCCAATACGGATATGATTCCGGTTCCAGGGCTTAATCTGCAGCAGGTTGAAGACCTGCTGAAACTACAGAAAGCTGCGCAGAAAATCTCTTCCATTCTGGACCTGGACGAGCTCATCGAAAAAGTTGTAAACGACGTAGCCCGTTCATTCGGCTGTCTGGAATCCAATCTTTACTTGTTCGACGAGCAAAGCTCGACGCTGGTGTTGGCGGGGGTACACGGATGCTCGGTTCATTCCAAGGGGAAGTGCTGGACCCTCGCCCAGGGGATGATCGGCTATGTGGCAAGTACAGGCCAGATGCGTTACGCCCCCGACGTCAACAAGGACCCATATTACGTCGCCTGCGAAGCGTCAACCCGTTCCGAGTTGGCAATTCCGCTTTTGCTGGAAGGCAAGCTGGTCGGAGTCTTCACCGCCTCTCACCACGCACTCGATGCATTTCCACCGGAGCAACTGCGGTCATTGCAGGCGCTGTGCTCCCACATAGCCGTAGCGGTCCATAACGCCCGCCGTTTTCAGCAGGAACGCCGGCAACGCGAGCAAATGGACCGCGATGCCGCCGAAGCGCGAGTCATTCAACAAGCCCTTCTACCAAAGTCATCGCCTTACCTGCGCGATTACGCGGTCTCGGGAGTTTCGCTCTCGGCCGGCGCGGTTGGCGGCGATTGGTATGACTTCATCCCGTTCGAGGATGGGCGGGTAGGACTGGTGCTCGCCGACGTCTCGGGCAAGGGCATGGCAGCCGCGCTCCTGATGTCGGCAACGCGCGGCATGGTTCGCTCCCTGGCTCAGACATGTTGCAGCCCCGCCGAGGTCCTGGACCGCCTGAACCGCCTCATGGTTCAGGACTTCCCTACTGGCCGCTTTGTCACCATGGTGTACGGCATCCTCGATCCCGCGACCCGCACGCTGCGCTTCGCGAGCGCGGGGCATCTGCCTCCCTTGCTGGTCGAGGGGAGCAGCAGTCGCTTCCTGGTGGCTGAAGCCGGCATGCCGTTGGGATTGCTTTCCGGTGAGTTCTCCGAAACTGAGGTCTCTCTACCTCCCGGTTCGCGGCTTGTGTTCTATAGCGATGGGATCACCGAGGCAAGCCACGAGGACGAGGAATTTGGCTTAGAGCGCCTTGCAATGGCTTCTCTTCAGGAGCACGCTTGTCCTGACACGATCCTTGCCGATGTGCGTTCGTTCGTGAATGGAGCCGGCCTGCAGGACGATGCCACAGTGATTATGGTCAGCGCGAAATAATCTCAGCGGAACCGTGCGCGATGTTCCTGCAGGATGCAGGCATCCATGATGACGAACATTCCCGCAGCTCGCGCCTTCTGCGCAGCCTTCTCGTTCACCACGGACTCTTGCATCCAGATCGCGGGGATCTTGAGCCGGATCGCCGTGTCCACAATTTCCTCAACGTATTCCGGTCGCCGGAAGATGTTCACGATGTCGATTTCTTCCGGCACGTCTTCCAGCCGCGCGTATGAATTTTCTCCCAGCGCTTCGTCGATCTCCGGATTGACAGGAATGATCCGGTAGCCTTGGGTCTGCATGTAGGCCGCAACCCCGTGACTGGGGCGCAACGGGCTATTGGAGAGGCCGACCACGGCGATGGTTTTGGCGCGTTTCAGCAGATCTAGAATGGGGTCGGATTTGGGGACGCTGGCCATGGCCGCCACATTGTAACTGAGCCCGCCCACTTTTTCCGTGATCGCTCAGCTGGATGACTTTTTCTGCGAGTCAGTTTTCTGCCGGTACATCTTGAACGCCAGTTTCCGCACCGTTTCCGAAACGTCCTTGTTGGATGAGAGGTTGCGGAGGTCGCCTGCCAGAAGATTTTTCATGAGCGCCAGCGATACATCCAGGGGGGTGCGCGGATTAGCCACCAGGTTCCGCACAATCCCGTAATGTTTCACGAAGCGCCGCTTCAACGGAATCTGGCGCAGCACGGCCTCCAGCACATTTTTCTGGGCGGCAATTTTCTCGACTTCGCCATCGCTGATTTTTGGAGATTCCAGCACCGCGAGCGCAACCAGCTTGGTCCCATCGCGAATGAGGATGGAACGCTCCTCCTTGGTGCCTTTCATCGCCAGCTGAATGCGGCCCTTGATGTCAAGCTTGGCGATTTTCTGCAAAGTGCTGCCCCGCTTCTCTTCCGAATCAGGATGGACGTGCTTCTTCTTCGCCATGGCCGGCTTGGCAGCTTCCGAGCCATGTACCAGCGGACCGGCAGCCGCTTCGGTAAGAGGCTCCTCGGGCTCAGTCTTTATGCTGTCGAACACACCGCCGATGGCAGCGAACGGCTTTTCAGGAGTCGCTGAAAGCTCGGCTGCATACTCATTGAGATAGGTGGACAATACCTCGTCCAGCACCTCGTCCGGCTCGCTCCCAGTTTCCTCGCCTGCCGGCGGCAGGACTCTGTCTGGGTCCGGCTCAGACTTTCCGCTCAGTTCCTGGACATATTCTTCGAGGGTTTCAGTTTCAGCCGCCCGGAGATTGGGGTTCTGGCTCAGGACCTGGAGGATTGGCAGCGACTGGCACACCCTCGCGCTATTCAGCATCAACTCCACCGTTTCCCGCGAACCCGATCGCGCAAGCTCGATGACACATTCTTCCGGGACCGACGGATTTTCCAGCAATGCGGGAATCAGGACCGGGCGCAGGTTTGCGGGCGCCGCAAAATATTCGAGCACTTCCTTGGGTGTGTTCGGATCGGCAGCGGCAGCGAGCGAAGCCCTCTCGTCCCAACCGGCCAGCGTCAGACGCGCCTGATCGCTGAGGACATCTCTTTTGGTCGCCAGATGCACCAGGATTTCCAGCATCTCCGCCGGTGGGATCGACAATGCGCCCTTCGCCGCCGCCTGCATGAGATTGGCGGGCACAGCCAGGTTGCGGACAAGATCAATCATCCGCGGCATTACTCGGGACCTCGGTTCGCCATGAGCGCGTCCAGTTCGCGCACGGTTCGCTCCAGCATCGGAGTCAGCGCATTAACCTGCGTGCGGGCCAGTTCTGCCGTGACTGCGCGGTAGTACCAGAGCGTACCCTCTCTCCCGCCCTTAAACCGTTCCCAGACGGTTTCCCCTTCATTCAGGTAGTCCGCAAGGATGGCGCGCGCGTTATGCAGTTTGTCGGCAGTGGAGACCAACCGGACATCGGCATCCGCGCTGCGAAGATGCTCCAGGTAATCCTGCTTCCGCTTCGTCCACTCCGGTTTGGGATGCTCGTATGTGTCAGTGCATCCGTCCACGATCCCGGCCACCCGGTCTCCAAAATTCTGCCGCACTCGTTCCAGCATCGGCTTCCCGCCGCAGTCTTCCACAACGTCGTGCAACAAGCCCGCGATCGCCAGTTCTTCGTCGCCTCCTGCCTCAAGCACCAGCGCAGCAACGCTCATCAGGTGCGCGATATACGGGACCTGGGTGCCCTTGCGAGGTTGCCCCGCGTGATTTCGCGCTGCAAACTGCCAGGCTTGCTCGAAGCGCTCGCCCAGGCTCGTTGGAGGCATTGCGGTGTCCGGTATGACCGTCATGTCTGCTTCTCACCCCTGCGCATCCTCAAATATGCGCTGATGAACGGCTGCAGGTCCCCGTCAATGACGCGGTCCACATCGCCCACTTCAACTTTGGTGCGGTGGTCCTTCACCATGCGGTATGGCTGCAGTACATAGGATCGGATTTGCGATCCGAAGTCGATGTCCAGCTTCGAATCCTCAACCTTCCTGGAAGCTTCGCGCTTTTTTTCCATCTCCACTTCGTACAACTTCGACCGCAACATGCTCATGGCCCGTTCACGGTTCTTGTGCTGCGAACGCTCGTTCTGGCAACTGACGACGATCCCGGTCGGCATGTGCGTGATGCGTACGGCCGAATCGGTTGTATTGACGTGCTGCCCGCCTTTACCGCTGGAGCGGTAGGTATCCACGCGCAAATCTTCCGGCCTGATCTCGACCTCGATGCTCTCATCGATCTCCGGCGAGACGAATACGCTCGCGAACGAGGTATGCCGCCGCTTGGCTTGGTCGAACGGTGAAATGCGCACCAACCGGTGCACGCCAATCTCGCTGGTCAGCAAGCCGTACGCGTATTCGCCGGTCACGGTGAATGTCGCCGATTTCAAGCCAGCCTCTTCCCCGGGCTGATAGTCGTTCAGTACTGTCTGGAACCCTTGGCGCTCCGCCCATCGCAGATACATGCGCAGCAGCATGTCGGCCCAGTCCTGCGATTCAGTGCCGCCCGCTCCCGGGTGAATGGTGACGATCGCGCTGAGCATATCGCTTTCACCCGAGAGCAGCGTCTCCGTCTCGAGCAACTCTACGCGCTGACGAAGGGCGTCAATATCCTTGCGAAGGTCGGCCTCGACGTTCTCGCCTTCCCGCGCCAGTTCGAAATAGGCAGCGATATCGTCGCCACGGCGTACCAAGTCGGCTTCGGTGGCGAGCATCTCCTCCAGCCGCTTCTTCTCGCGCATCACTTTCTGGGAATTTTGTGGGTTCGACCAGAGATTCGGGTCGGCGGCCTGCTTTTCGACTACCGCGAGGTTTTCACGCAGTTTGCCCGCGTCAAAGGTACTCCCTTAGGTCGCGAACCTTGTCCCGTAAAACCGTATATTCCTGTTCGAGCTCTTCGACCATGGTTAACGCTCAATCTTTCGGCGGAATGGGAGGCGCATGAGAAGCGCCGCCACTGAAATTATCGCACACAGGTAAGCAAACCAATCCCCATGCCGGGAGTAGAAAGTGGTTACGTTAGTCAGTGCGTAGGGAGCCTCCAGCACGGTCCGAACCTTGCGCGGCACGCTCGCTACCACCCGGCCATACGGGTCGATGGATGCTGTCACCCCGGTATTCGTGTCCCGCAACAGCCAGCGGTCGTTCTCCATGGCACGCATGCGGGCCTGCTTCAAGTGCTGCGCGTAGGCGCCGCTGTCTCCATACCAGCCATCGTTCGAAATATTCACGAACACCTGCGCGCCGTTCCCCGCGAACTGCCGTACCTCGTCGGGGAATACGGACTCGTAGCAGATAAAAACTCCGAGCCTGGTTCCACCCGCGTCAAGCGGATCACGAGAAGCTCCATGAGTGAAATCCCCGACTTCCTTGGTCAAACCGCCGGCAAACGAGAATATGGATTTGAAGGGCACATACTCCCCGAAGGGAACCAAGTGAACTTTGTCATAGCGTGAAACCAGTTCGCCCTCGGGACTGAACAGGGCGCCCGAGTTGTACAGTTCTGTCACCTTCTGCGGCGTCTGGTTTGCGGTGCGAATCCCCAGGCTCCCCGCCAGCACCCAGGTATGCGATGCCCGAGCCACGTTCCCCAGTCCCTCGCGAAACAGCGGGTCACTGGTGTAAAACGGCGCGGGAGATTCCGGCCAGGCGATCAGATCAGGGCGCTTCCCGCCGGGTGGCGTCAAACTGAGCGACGCCAACTCCCGCATGGTATTGTCGAAATACTCCCTGGTCCAATCCGACGCTTCGAGGATCGGAACATTCTCCTGCACCAGCAACGCGGTCTTGTCCGTGGGCAACGGCGCAGGATTGATGAGCCTTCCCGACTGCAACATCATCGCGGCCGCGACGGCCGCGAGCAGCAACTGAAAACGCCGTTCTCTCGGCACTAGAAAGGCGGCGGCAAAGGCCACATTCACGATCATGATCTCGCAGGAAATCCCATACACGCCGGTGACCCGCGCCAGGCGCGACAAGGGAATGTTGTCGACCTGCGCGATACCCAGCAGGTCCCACGGAAATGCCGTGATGCGAGTGCGTGCGAGTTCCACCGCAACCCAGAGGAATGGCGCGGCTACCAATGCGCGCTGCACTCCGGACTTCCCGCCTGCGACAAGGGCGATGAGTAGCCCAAACAACCCGTGATAAAGACCGAGGTAGAGACAGAACAGTACCAGAATGCCAAGGGCGGCCGGCGTGTTAAGGCCGCCGTACTGGCGCATGGTGTCGTAAATCCAGTAGCAGGTGCCGAGAAACCACAAAATTCCGCACGCGTATCCGAGAACGAAACCTTGAGCCGGATTCGCCGGCAGCAGCTTGATTCCTTCCGTGAACTGTAATGTCGCGGGTCTTTGCGCGCGCAAGAGGGCGAGCAACATGGGCGCCATTGCAACCCAGCAGAGCACGTAGAGGTTCGGAAGCGGGAAGATCAGGATCTGCAGCCCAGCCGAGAGCAGAATGAGCAGCCAGGCATTTCGATGAATGCGTCGCACAGGAAAGGATAGCAAAGTTCGTTCTCGAATCTGTCATACCAGGCCTGCGCATCAAGCCGACTGCCTTCATTTTTTCAATTGGACGAGCAGCGAACCTCTCCCTGGCCTAACCGGCCTCGCACGAACGCGACGATCTCGTCGGTTACGTACCGCGGTGGTGCGATACGAAACACGGGTCGCCCTTTCACCGGTTTCAACGAGACGCCCTCCCAGGCGAACTCATCGCCGCTGTGCAGCACCACCGCATCGGCCCGGTCCAGGAACTCTTGCGCTGAGTTCTTAAAATCTTTCGTCCGCGGGTCCAGCACCGTCAAATAGAGGTCCGGCTTGACGAATTTCAGAATGCTATTGGATTCAATGATTACATTTTCCGCGCCTTCCAACTTGCGCCGGATTGCCGGCATGGCCTCGGCCAGCTTTCCCTGCTGCGATCGCACCCACCAAACCCGTTTCGCTCCAGCGCAAAGAAAGCGCGAGGTATCGGACTTGCCGGAACGATCCACCTCTTCGATCATGCCCCAGACATGCTCATCGGTGGCGCAATGGCACGGCTCTCCATCCGCCGAACACATGCCGTGACCGAACTGCGTGATTTTGAGCGCAGTCCACTGATACTCAGGCAAGGCAGCGATCAGGCCGGCAACCACGCTGGTCTTCCCCACATTGCGCGTGTGTCCTCCGACTACTACCGTTGCCATCACGTTTTCCTTGTCAAGCGCGCCAGGGCCGCCAGGCCTTTCAGGTACTCCCCAATGGGACGCGCCGGGGTTCCCCAGAATACGACCCCCTTGCCTCGAATTACCTTCTTGCTCGGGATGCCGCTCTGCGCTCCGAGAATGGCCCCCGCTTCAATGCGCACATGGTCGGCGATTCCGACTTGCCCGCCGATGACCACGCCATCTTCGATCACGGCGCTACCCGAGATGCCGGTTTGCGCCGCAATCACCACATCCCGGCCTACCTGCACGTTATGTCCTATATGGACAAGATTGTCGATTTTTGTACCGCTTCCGATGCGCGTAGCTTCCAGCGCGCCGCGATCAACCGTGCAATTGCAACCGATCTCGACATGGTCTTCGATTTCCAGGCTGCCCATCTGGGGGAATTTCTCGTATTGTCCGGTATCGTGATCGCGCACGTAACCGAATCCGTCTCCGCCTAACACCGCTCCTGCGTGCACGACCACAGAGTTCCCCAGCCGCGCCCCCGAGTAGATGGTGACATTGGGATAAATCCGGCAATGCTCGCCGACCTTCACTCCCGCCTCGATCACACAGCCCGCCCCAATCAGGCTGCCCGCGCCGATCTCGACCTGACCACGAATCACCGCGCGCTCTTGTATGGATACACCGGTCCCCAGGCGCGCCGAAGGATCTATTACTGCACTCGGATGCACTCCCGCCGCCCAGGAATCACTGAAATGCAGAAAGGCCGCCACGCGGGCAAAGGCAAGCCGCGGTTGCTCGACAATGAGCAAGGGCTTGAGGGGTGGGCGGTCGGCGGCAAACCTTCCGGCAATCACGGCCCCCGCACGCGATCCCAGCGCGGACTCCAAGTGCCTCTCCGTTTCGACGAAGACCAGGTCTTGGGCCTGGGCATGAGCAATGCTGGAGACGCCGCTGACTTCGAGCGTGTCCGGGCCGATCACGCGCGCACGAATCAGCTCGGCCAGCTCTCGCAGTGAGTGCTTCATGGTGACTTTAGTATACGAGGAGGGCGGTCAGCACACCGCCGACCGGGCTAAAATGCAAGCATGGAGCGCAAGATTTTCTGGATGAGCTTTACCGTACTGGGTCTGCTCGCCGACTTCCTCCTGCCCTTGTGGTGGGCCATTGCGGCCACGATTCCAATCCTGTACGCAAGCTGGTGGATCGCATATCGCAGCGATTGGTTTTAGGTACCAGGGCTCGCCGGCATCTTGCTGGCGTATCCGTTGGAGCGTGTGTTTAATATAAGGGCGGTTCTCCTTCCGGCCGCGTCTTCCACCTTCGGTGCACCCATAACCATTGATCGGGATACTTCCGCACGAAATCCTCAATCACTTTGGTGAACAGCTGGGTGTTTGCCACGATGTCTTTCTCCGTGTCTCCCGTCCGAACTAACTGCACTGCCGCATCGAACCGCAGACGATACTTCCTCAAGACCGGGTCCCATATCGTGAATCCCGGCAGCACAGCCGCGTCGGTACGCAGCGCAATCCGAGCCAGCCCGCTCGCAGTGCAGGCGGGAATGCCGAAGAAGTCCACGAACACTCCCTGCGGCGGAGTCATGTTCGTGTCCATGAGGATTCCTACGGTCTCACCCGCCTTCATCGCGGTCAGCAAGCCGCGCACGAAATCATCTTTGTCCACGGTCTTGTTCCCATGCATGGTGCGATATTCGCGAGTCAGGCGATCGAGGTAGGGATTGTCGAGCCCGCGCATGACGATCTTCAGGGGATGACCTTGCAGCGAATGCCCGAAGGAAGATATCTCCCAGCCTCCCAAATGAGCGGTCAGGAACAGGACTCCCTTCCCTCGCGCCAGTGCCCGCTCAAAATTCTCAAAGCCGTCGTAGATCATGACTTCGCTGATGTTTTCGCGGGTGTATTTCGGAAACAGGCATACTTCGGCAAGCTGCCGGCCTAAAGAAGTGAATTCCCCACGAAGAATTTTTGCCCGCTCGTGACGTGTTTTGTCGGGATACGCAAGCTGGAGATTCCGCATGCCAACCCGGCGCAGCTTCAGGTGAAACACATACACAAGCTGCCCGATGGCAATTCCGGCGGCGCGAGCCAGGGGGCGCGGCAGCAGGCCCAGTGCCTTGATCACCAGCCATGCCAGCGCATATTCAACCCGATGGCGCATTCTCAGGTAGGACCGTGTGCCGCAGATAATACAGCAAGGGCGCGGTTCGCTCGCGCCCTTTGAACCATCTATTTGTCAGCTGCCGCCTTGGCCCACTTGGAGAGAGTTTCCAGCAGGGGCCGGGCATTCTCCGGCGCATCAATGGTGCCGGTGAGGGCGGTTTTAAACGGCACCATGCGGCCATAGAATTCGCGGGTGCTGTCCTTGTCCTGTTCGATCGCAGCGCCGTTCAGTTCCAGCCCCGCAAAGGCGCCGCGGGCCCGCGAGTAGCTGAGAACCTGCGCCTTAAGTTTCCAATCGGTGTCGGCCGCGGCATGGCGGCCCACCGGGCCAGCGGCAACGCTGGCATCGGCCCCCAACTTGAACTTGCTGTTCAGGAGGTTGCGCATGCCTTCCTGGTTCATCACCAGCATGATCAGGTCCACCGCCTGTCCTCCAATCTGGAGCCCAAAGCTTCCGCCCTTGACCGAAAAGAACGCCGGGGCGCTCCAGCCCTTGGGAGTGCGGCAAGTGGCTACGCCCTTGCCATAGCGGGCCCCCACGATGAATCCTCCCTTCAGCAGAGACGGCACCACTGCCACGCATTCCGCCGAGCCCATCACCTCTTCGGGAATACCCGTGTCCGGAGCGCTTTGGATTTCATCAATTACCGTAGCCGCGGCTTTCAGCCGGTCTTCCGCCTTGGAGTCTTTTTCATCAACGGCCCATGCGCTGCCAACCAGGCCTGCGAGAACACACATCACCAGAAATCTTTTCATTCTTCCTCTTTGGTCCGAGAGATGGTGGAATTCTAAAGCAAGGGGCTGGAGCGCAGGAGTGGCGAGTCGGTGGCCGCTGTGGAAACAAAAAAATGCGGGGTTGGCAATGATGACTTACGTCTTCACTCCCAACCCCGTCTCCCAGGTTCTGTGGTAGGTGAAGCGAGTATGCGGCAGGCGGGCAAAGGCAACAAGATTACGGCGGTCACTGTCCCCTGGTAACTGACGTAAGCGCCTGTAACCATCGCTGCTTGCAGGGCTTATGCACGCCTCGCCCTGGCTGAAAGATTCTTGCCGCCCGTGGTACACGCTGACTCCCAGCCAAAATATCTGGCGTTTATAGGTGGAAGCTTATTTTGCGTTCCATAAGCTGCTCCATGAGCCCGCAGGCTGACTTTCTTCTCCCACTCTATCTTGGCTCCTCAATCCGCTCTCCGGTCATACAGATTCTGCCGTATTGTTCCCGAGGACAATTCGCAGCAGAGTAGCAACCTAAGTTTTCAAACTAGATATTTGTGTCTTCAGCGAATGAAAAAGGAGCCTGCCATGATGGTCCATGGTCACACGCGTACCGTTTTGCTTGCAGTATTGGTCCTGTTACCCACGGTTGTTTTCGCACAATATCCCGGAGCGGGAGACTCGGGACAGTTCGTAATCATCAGTGCTCAGTATGGGACCGAAGCTCACCACGTGGACGTAACCGGGAAGCTGCGAGAACTGGCTCGCCAGGATCGCACGGTCCGCATGGGAAACAGCACGTTTGGGGTAGACCCTGATCCCGGTCACCTCAAGACGCTTCGCATCTATGCACGGGGCCCCAGAGGAGAGGAGCGCATGTTCGAGTACCGGGAGAACAGTCTCGTGGATGGAAACCAGTTTCGGGGTTGGGGAACCGGTCAGTGGGGCAATGAACGGTGGAGCGGCCGCTGGGAAGGCAACGAACGCGGCGCACACTACGAGCCTCAACCCGAGATGACCGCCGCCATGGAGCATCTGCGACAAGCGGAAGACAATCTTCAACGAGCGGCGCACAACAAGGGAGGGCACAGGGCCAAAGCGCTCGAACTGGTTCAGCAAGCCCTGCGCGAAGTGCAGGCTGGAATTCAGTTCGACGATACTCACTGATTGAACTGAGTCATCAGCTTGCGTTTCACGACCTGTCCTGCCCAGCCCGCGTGTACATTTCTGCCGCGGGACAGGCCGTGACTTGCAGCCGGCTATCACAGCCGAGCCGTGAATGGCTCGCAGCACGGGCCACGCCGCGCCAGACACTTGTTGCTGGCCTCGGAGCATGCGGTGACAACCATTGCATCGAAAGCCTGGGACCTGATCCGCCTGATTCGCCACGGCGGCCCCGCGCTTTGCAATATCGCGGTCACAAATTCCTGCAACGCCACCTGTGACTTCTGCAATTTCGCAAATGGAAAGGTCGCCCGCAAAGACCTGAGGTGGATCGACGCGGAGCGATTCCAGGGCGCGCTGGAGATTCTTCATGCCCGTGGGATCCGTTACGTCAGCTTTTTTGGCGGAGAACCGCTCCTGCACCCTCGACTCGCTGACATGATCGCTATGTCTGTCGCAAAGGGCATGGGCCCGGCCATGATCACCAATGGCTGGTTACTGGGTTCGAAACTCGATGCCCTTGCCGCGGCCGGACTGAAGACGGTTTACATCTCGATAGATGCTCCCCGAATCGCGGATCATGAAGCCAACCGTGGACTGAAGGGCCTAGGGGAAAGAATTCGGACGGCGACGGCGCGAATGCGGGAATACGGCATGACGCCGCTTGCGCAAGTGACGATCAGCAGGCTGATCCGCGACTACCGTGCTCTCGTGCCGTTTCTTCGCGAGCTTGGATTCGAAGCGATTGCGTTTTCCTACCCGCAGAGAACGAAGCTGGGATCGTCGTCGCTCGCCTGGTCGGCCGATTCGAAGTTGGTACAGTTTGATGACCGCGAACTTGCGCTGGCTTTCGACGAAGTCGATGACTTGCGGGGAGTGTTCCCCGTCAACAACCCCCGGCTATCTGTGGCTGACATGAAGCGGCATCTTCGTGGAGAGCGCGAGCGCTTCGTTTGCTACGGCGGCTACAAGAGTTTCTATATGGATTGGAACTTTGACATATGGCGTTGCGATGCGTGGCAGCAACCGATGTGTTCGGTCTGGGATTTTGCGAAAACACCATTCGTACGGGACGGCTGTACCGCATGCGTCGCCGACTGCTATCGGGATTCCAGCGTAATGCTGCACTTTGCCGTGTCGCTCGGGGATGCGATGGACCTTCTAAGCGAAGGCCGCGTACTGGCGGCGCTGAAGACGATGCTGGATAAACGGAACTTAGAATCGCTGGGCGCCGTGGTGGAGAACGCCCCCGTCCTTTCGCGATTGGCAAAGCTCGGGTAGCGTATAAAAAGCGCGAATCCGGGCCAGGTCAAAATAAAAACGGCCGGGATCGCTCCGGCCGTTCACCCCAACGTAAACTCTCTTATTTCGCGGTGACCAGCGAATGCGTGATGGCATGCACCGATAGCGCAATCCGGTTCTGCACGCCGACTTTGCGCATCAGCTTTGCCACGTGAGCTTTCACCGTACGCTCTTCGATGCCCAACGCCGAACCGATTTCCTTGTTCGAGCGTCCCGCCACCAGCATTTCCAGCACTTCCTTCTCGCGGTCGGTAAACGTCACGCGTCCTGCCGGGAAGATGCGGCCCGGGGCAGAGCTAACACGCTCGATGAACATCGAAAGCACGCGCCGCGGAGCCCAGACTGAGCCCTGGTTCACGATGCGGATTGCCTGCACGAATTCAGCGGGCGAGGCGGCTTCGTCCACATAGCCCTTTGCGCCGGAGGCGATTGCCTTCAGAATGGTTTCTTCGTCCATGCCGGAACCGGTCACAATGATTCGCAGGTCCGGACGGGTGGCCTTCAGGCTGGCCATCAGGTCAAACAGGTTCTGGCCGCTGCGGTTGCCCAGCAGCACCAGGTCCACGTTCTGCTGCGCGCCGAGATCGGGCAGTGAGGCCGAAATCAACTCAAAATCGGATTCGTTGTCGAACAGTGCCCGGAACCCTACGAACCGCAGCGGATCACTCTCCACCACGGCGATACGGATCGTTGGCTTCTTTGCTGGGGCAGTCGCTGATTTCATGGCATTACCTGTTTGGGTTAAGTTACCGCTAGCATAGACTCAGTTGCGGTTCTCGGAAAGACTCAGTAATGCATATGTAATTACGCCAGTAACGTGGAACGCATCCAAAAAAGAGAGGCTCAACAGCGATGAAAACAGGCTTTCGGCGGGCTATTTGCGCGGTAGCGACGGTTTTAGTGACTTTCGGGGCCTTGGCAGCGCAGGAAACCACCTACCAGCCTAAGTTCGTGGGAGACCCGGCGCACTCCGATTCCGAGGCGGCCGCCCTGGGCTACATGCGGACGGTGCTCCGCGCCCAGCGCCAGTACAAGCAGAAATACAGCCACTACGCTACTTCGCTCAACGATCTCGTCCATACCGGCTCCTTTACCCGCCGCATGACCAAGACCGACCGCGGCGACTACACGGTTGGCTTTCGCTCCCACAAAGATGGATTCGAGCTGACCATGACACCCAAGCAGCTCGATGCCCAGCACCGGTCTTTTTATGCCAAGGAAGATGGCGTGATCCACGCTGATGAGCAGAACGCCGCCAACGAGAATTCCCCGCCCGTGAAGTAGAAAAAACTATTGGGTGGGCCCGGACACTCCGTCCCTGGACGTCCAAACCCACCCAGTTTTTATGAGCTCTTAATTTCCGCCGCTTTCCCATTGCGATAGATCACCGTCACTGGCTTTCCGCCGTTTGGATACTTCACCGTCTTCACCGACTCGTCTCCGGAAGCCTCGGGCACGCCCATTCCGAGGGCGAAGGATGTCTGCAATTCGTTCATCCCCGGCTTCACCTCGTGATTGGAAATCGCATTCCAAACCTCGCCGGGCCAGTGTTTGTAGAGCTCGCGCGGGTCCTGGATAAATAGCATCTCGTCGGAATAGATCTGGTAATTCCCATCCCTCAACGAGCCGATGGGAAGCGCGAAGCTCTTCCCTTCCCGCTGGAACACTGCCAGCAGTTGTTTCTGGTCGGGCACCCCGGGGGTGACGTCCGTGACTACATCTTTGATTTCTAGCTTCTCGATCGGCAGCAATTGGCCGGCTTCGTGCCCAAACTCGGCGTGGTGACGCGCCGAGTCGTACGGATAATAGGTGTAGCGGTATCCCTCCTTCACCCATACCGGCTGCTTGGTGAGCTGCTTGGCCGATTTCAGATCGTAGGGATAAAGCTTTTTCGGGCTGACGTAGTAGTCCGGATTCAGCGGAGGCGCCTGCTTCTTCTTGGCTTCGATCGCTTTCTCGGAACGGCGTTCGAGAAGGATGTAGGCCGCTCTCGCTCCCGCCAACACCAACGCGGCGATCAGCACCAGTTGAATCTTCTTCTTCAGCTCTGGCGACATGAGAAGCAGTGTACGTCAGGGCACTACGATGCCGGTTGCGCCAGGAAGGCTGCCGGTGAAGGAAGGAACGGGCACCGCACGCCGCTTTGCTAGCAGGGTCGGTTTCCGTATCCTTGCGGATGATGAATGTATGGATGTCTACAGCGTCGGGTCGCGCACCAGCAACTCCTGGAACAGGTGTCGTCGCGATCATTGACGCTGATGGAATCTGAGGGTCTTTCGATACTGAATGTACTTCGGCGCGCTGGGGCCACTCGGACGTTGACCTGTTTGATCTCAGCCTGTGCCCGCCTGGCCGCCCAGCAGCGATACCAATCCATTTCCATGGCACAACCCCCGTTGCAGTGGTGAATCTATTAAAATAATCCTTGGAAGTCCCAGGGGGAGCAATGGCTGCGGTTACTGAAGATGAGGTCCTGAGCGCGCTGAAGCAGTGCTACGATCCGGAGATCCCGGTCAACATTGTTGACCTGGGGCTCATTTACGGCGTCCGTTTCGATGCCGCTCCCGACAACCAGCAGGATGTCACCGTGGATATGACTCTCACTGCCCAAGGCTGCCCGGCGCACGTCCAGATTGGAGAGCAGGTGAAGGCACGGGTCGAGCAGTTGCCAGGAGTGCGGAACGCCAGCGTGAACGTGGTGTGGAATCCGCCGTGGACGCCCGAGCGACTCAGCCCCGACGCACGGAAGCAGTTGGGGATTGATTAGCGGAGTTGGAATTCACCATACGCGAGTTGGCTACGCCGCTATCGCGGGTCTCGCGATGACCTCAGTCGAAGATGACACCCAGCACAAGCTAGGTATTCAGCAACGCCTCATACCAGGTGGCGCCGCGCTTCTCGGCCACTTCGGAAAGCCGCGCCCCGACCCGCGAGACCACATCCAGGAAGGTGGTTCCCCGTTCTACGTAGTCGGGAAGGTTATCGCGAAATTCGGCGAATTTTTCGGGATACTCTGAAGCCAGCGTCGCCAGCCCCACGCCCGCACATACCAGGCCTGCGGTCCTTTGACCTCGCAACAACAGGATGGCGCCCGTAGTGGCCGATCCGATCAGCAGCGCCTTCTTCCAGTTCTCCATCGTCCATTCTCCTCGCCTAGACATTGTAGGTCATGCCTCCAATTTCGTGCTTTATACTCACGCAGGAACTGCCACGGAGGACTTGGATGCTGAAATCTCGCTGTGCAGCGCTGATTTCCGCTTTGCTTTTTTTGCTTTCGACCGCGATCGCCCAGACTAAAGCCCGCGCCCGCGACCTGGGCGTCCCCTTTGACGGCACTCCCGGCGCCCTGAACGCCATCACCGATGTAAAGGGGGTGGAGGTCGGCTATGCCACCCTCATTTCCGGCCAAGGCAAGCTGAAGATCGGGGAAGGACCGGTCCGCACCGGAGTCACTGCCGTATTTCCCCGTGGCAAAGCTTCCACCGACGATGTCTTTGGCGGATGGTTCACCCTCAACGGCAATGGCGAGATGACGGGCACCACCTGGCTGGAAGAGTCCGGCTTCCTCGACGGGCCGGTGATGATCACCAATACGCACAGCGTCGGAGTGGTTCGCGATGCCGTCATAGCATGGCGCGTCAAGCACGGGCCTCCGGATGAAAGCGGCTACTGGTGGTCCCTGCCGGTGGTGGCGGAAACCTACGACGGCTTTCTGAACGACATCAATGGATTTCACGTCAAGCCCGAGCACGTGTTTCAAGCTCTGGATTCGGCGCACAGCGGTGCAATTGAGGAAGGAAACGTGGGGGGCGGCACGGGCATGGTCTGCAACGAGTTCAAGGGTGGAACCGGAACCTCGTCCCGGGTCTTGGACAAGAAATATGGCGGCTACACCGTCGGCGTGCTCGTGCAATGCAATTACGGACGTCGCAGCCAGTTGCGCATCGCCGGCGTTCCAGTGGGAAAAGAAATCCCCGATCGCACCGTCTGGGGCGACGATGTGGGCTCGATCATCGTGGTAGTCGCGACCGACGCGCCTTTGATTCCGCCGCAGCTCAAGCGTGTGGCAAAACGCGTTTCCCTTGGACTCGGCCGCGATGGCAGCTACTCGGGCGATGGTTCAGGAGATATCTTTGTAGCCTTCTCTACCGCGAATCCTGGAGCAAGCGCTGTGAAGGGAATTCGCCAGCTCAGCATGTTGCCCAATAATGATATGGATTCGATTTTTCTGGCGACGGTTCAGGCCACGGAAGAGGCCATCATCAACGCGATGATCGCCGCAGAGACGATGACCGGAATCGACAACCACACGGCGATCGCTTTGCCTCACGACCGGCTGCGGGAAGTGCTCAAGAAGTACAATCGCCTCGCGAAATGATGAGTCATTCCCTACTGCAGCGCGGCTTGGCTCAACTTGACCGCGCATCGCTGGTTGTTGCAGGTGCCAACATTGACCGTGCCCAGAGTGCTGAAATAGACGTTCGAGTTCTGGCCCATGTTGCTGTAATTGTCGATGACCACGCCGCTGATTCCGCCCGGGTAATTGACGTTATTCAGACCTGCCGTGATGGCGCCGGTGCTGATGTCGTTGGTGATGATGTATCCATTCGTACCCGCTGCAACCAGCCCGCTCACCAGCAAGTCGTGATGGCCTGCAACTCCACCCAGGTTGATGTTCGGGTTGTAGAACTCGGTATATGGAACGCACTGCACGCCGGCGGCATTGATGCGCTGCAGATTGCCCGTGAAGGTTGAATTCATGGTCGGATAGTTGGTGAATCCGATCCAGTAGTGAGTGGGAGTGGTATCGGCCTGGCCAGTCCCGCACAGGAACAACTCCCCGGCGCTGGGATTGCTCCCAAAGTAGTTGTTATCGAAGGTCCCGCTGTGCATGTCAACCCTGCCTTGCCCGACATGGACGCGAACCAGTCCGGTGAGATCGAGATTCATCTGGGCAACGGTGGCGCTGGCGCCCACAGTTCCGTCATTGCCGGTAAAGACAAATATTTTTTCAGCTTGCCCGCTGTTATCGAGGATTACCGGGTCGGGAATGCCATAGCCGGGGCCGTTCGCCGTACATGGAGACGGCGTGCCGGTGCGGCCGGGGGGATTGGTCACGGTGCAGCCACCGCCACCGATCATCACCGGACCAGCGAAAAGAACCGGCGGCGTAGCCAGTGTATTGATTACCCAAACTTCACCCAACTGATCTCCGATGGTGAGATATCCGTATGGGCTGTTGTACACGGGTCCGGTTGGTTGCGGCTGTGCCCCGCCCGTCCCCGCCACTGGCAGGGTGAAGGTCCAATCCACGGTCGGATTACTGTTCAGTCCGCAAGTAAAAACGCAGCTGATGCGATAGACCTTGCCATCGTCGCTCGCCACGAAGCCTTTGTCTGTCTGGTAATCCACCCAGGGCGAAGCGAAAGTAGTGGTGGCCGAGGCCGAGAACGTCACTGACAACAAGCAAGATGTAGTTGCAGTGCATGCATTCGGTAGGGTTGGAACAACAGGCGCGGTGACCGTGCCCTGGCCGGCTCTCCAGGTCAGAATGTGGAAGGTCGCCGAACCGGCGGAACTCTCCACATACGCGATTTTCTTTCCATCCAGCGAAATCACCGGCGAAGTCCGGACCGCGCCGCCAGCCGTGCTGCCGCGATACCCCCAGGTCACAGTTGGATTCGCCCCGCAGATGCCTCCCGTTCCGCTATAGAGATTGTTAATGCCGACCAGATTGGCCTGATTGTTGGCACTGGCTACATTCAACGCGTACACGACGTAGTCGTTCGCGCAACTGGGAACGCCGTTGGCGGCAAACTGGTATTTCGCCGGGAACATGTTGGCCGCAACGTTGCCGCCGCCCAGGTTCACGCTCCAGTCAAACTTGATGTTCCTGCGCACCTGTGTGTTGCTGCCGTCAATGCGAGGTTGCAATGCCAGTGGCGGAACGGGGAACTGCCGTTCCGGTTGCTGGACTTCGATTTGTCCTGGCATGTGGAACAGCATCCGGGGTTCGGCTTTGGCGGAATAGAGGTTTTGCGAGGTGCGGCCCCCGCTGACTGCCAGGTGATGGTAGGTCCAGTCGAGCACCACACCAACGTGCTTGGGATGGGTTTGCGCCGCAGCCAGGCTTACACAAAGCAAAACACAGGAATAGCCAAAGGCTTTCGCTCTCGCCATAAGGACCTCGCAACTATCGAATTATAGAAAGTTTACGGGAAGCCCGGCACCTTTGGATTGATAACCAACGTGGCGTATCAAAGCGGTTACGGCAGTACAGAAGTAGTAATGTTGCCTCCCGCCCCGGGGCTGCATACAGGCACGGCATTTAACGGCAAATCCCTAAACCGCGGCCGCGCGGGTGACTTCCTCGAGGGCTCCGGAAAAGACTTCGATCGCGCGGTCGATCTGCTGTCTGGTGATCACCAATGGCGGCTGAAAACGAATCACGTTGCCATACACTCCGCCTACCCCTACCAGAACACCATCCCGGAGCAATGAATCGCGGACCGCCTCGGCTTCGGCAGAAGCAGGGGTTTTCTTTTCATCTTTGACCAGTTCGACGCCGATCATCAGTCCCAAACCCCGCACCTCCCCTATGATCGGGTTCTGTTTCTGAATTTCGCGAAGTCTGGTCATGGCGTAGTTGCCAAGTTCGGCCGCGCGTCCCGGAAGATCTTCCTTCTGCATGTACTCGATGTTGGCCAGGGCGGCGGCGCACGAGACGGGGTTACCGCCGAAAGTGGAGAGGTGATCGCCCGGCCGGTAAGCGTCCGCGATCTCCGGGCGCGTGGTGAATGCACTGAGCGGGAATCCGTCGGCAATCCCCTTGGCCGTCACGAGGATGTCCGGCTCCACTCCGTAGTATTCGCAGGCGAACATCTTCCCGGTGCGCGCGAAGCCGGATTGCACTTCGTCGGCGACAAAGAGGATTCCGTACTGATCGAGGACTTTCTTCACTTCCTTGAAATAGTTTTTCGGCGGGACCAGGATTCCACCCTCGCCCATGAGGGGTTCTGCGATGAATGCGGCCACGTCATTGGAAGTTGCGTAACGGACAACTTCATCGATTGCCCTGGCGCATTGCCGGCCGCACTCCTCGGGATCGTCGGGCCACTGCGAACGATATACGTAAGGTGCCGGAGCAAAAGCCACACCCGGAGCATACGGGCCCCCGCGCTTCTTCCGTCCCATGTTGCCGGTCACGCTCAGCGCCCCCCAACTGCGTCCATGGAAGCTGGCATGAAGCGCGATGAATTCGTGCTTGCCGCTGTACAGCCGGGCGAGCTTCATCGCTCCTTCAATGGCCTCGGCCCCGCCATTTCCGAAAAACGTCCTGGTCAGGTTGCCGGGAGCGATGTGAGCGATTTTCTCGGCGAGGTCCGCAACCGGTTGCACGTGATACAGGTACGAAGAGCAATGGACCAGTTTATCCATTTGTTTCTTGGCGGCCGCAATGACCTGCGGGTTGCAGTGCCCGGCATTCACTACGGAAATTCCGGCAAAGCAGTCGAGATACTCGCGCCCGTTTACGTCGGTTACGACAGCGCCATTGGCGCGATCGATCACGATGGGTGCAACCGACTTCAGAAAGCCGGTCATAACGTAGTCTTTATATTTCTGGATCGTGTTCGACATAAGTTGCCCTTGGTTCGTCAGGTGGTTGCCGGATTTTCAGAACTTCCTCGAGTGTTCCTTGGCCCAGCGCTCCACGACAACTTTCTTTTCGGTGTAGAACTCAATCGCGTCGCGGCCCTGTCCATGCAGGACGCCGAAGAAGCTGTCTTTCCATCCGCTGAAGGGGAAGTAGGCCATGGGAGCGGCCACGCCGATATTGATACCGATATTCCCCGCCGGAGCCTCATAGCGGAACCTTCGAGCGGCGGCACCAGAGGAGGTAAACAACGATGCCTGGTTGCCGTAGGCGCTGCGCTCAAGGAAGGCGAGGGCCTCGTCCATGTCGTTGGCATGAATCAGGCTCAGCACTGGGCCGAAAATCTCAGTGTCGGCAATGTCGCTGCTCGCGGAGACTCCGTCCAGCACCGTGGGCTTGACGAAGTTGCCTGACTCGTAGCGATCAATTTTCGAGTTGCGGCCGTCGAGCAACACCTTCGCGCCCTGCTTTTCTCCGGCGCCGATGAGGGACTCGATCCGCGACTTGCTTTGCGCGGTGATCACCGGACCCATCTGCACTCCGTCGTCGAGGCCGTTACCGACCCGCAACCTTGACGCCGCGTCGGCAATCGAGTCGCGAAATGTTTTCTGGGCTTCGCCCACGGTGACCGCGACCGATACCGCGAGGCAGCGCTGCCCGGCGCAACCAAATGCGCTGTCGCTGATGATCTGCGTGGCCATCTGCATGTCCGCGTCGGGCAGCACAATGACATGATTCTTCGCGCCGCCCTGACACTGTGCCCGCTTCCCGTTCTCGCCCGCGCGGGCGTAAACGTATCTCGCGACCGGGGTCGACCCGACAAAGCTGATGGCGCGCACTTTGGGATGGTCGAGCAGCGCATCCACAACTTCCTTCCCGCCATTGACCAGGTTCACCACTCCCTTGGGTAAGCCGGTCTGTTCGAGCAACTCGAAGGTGCGCTTCATGGTGAGCGGCACGCGTTCCGACGGCTTCAGGATGAAGGTGTTCCCTGTGGCGATTGCGTAAGGCAGGAACCAGAACGGCACCATCCCGGGGAAATTGAAGGGCGTGATGGCCGCAACCACGCCCAATGGTTGGCGAATCATGATCTCGTCGATGCCGCGGGCCACGTCCTCGAGGTTGTAGCCCTGCATCATCATGGGAATTCCGCAGGCGACCTCGACATTTTCGATGGTCCGGCGCAGTTCCGCTTTCGATTCGGTAAAAGTCTTCCCATTCTCCTGGGTGATGATGCGGGCCAACTCGTCAATGTGCTCTTCGAGAAGCTGCTTCAACTTGAACAGCGGCTGAATGCGATCTTCAGGCGGGGTCCGGCGCCATTCGGGGTAGGCTGCCGCCGCAGCGTCCACGGCCGCCGCGACTTCTTCCGCACTTGCCAAAGGAGAACGCGCCAGGATTTCCGAGGTGGCCGGATTGACTACATCAATCCATTCCTGGGCCCGAGACTCGGTCCACTTGCCATTGATGTAGTGAGGAACGATGGAAGCGCTGGGTGCTGCAACAGTCATGATATGCCTCTTGGTCCCGGATTAAACCGGCTGAACCGCTCCCGCGGAACTGTGTTCGCTGATATGGGCCAATGCCGATTCTAAGACATCGAGCCCCTCATCCAGTTGAGCGTCTGTGATCACCAGCGGCATCAGCAACCGGATCACGTTGTTGTAGGATCCCGCGGTGAGGGCGATCAGGCCGTGCTCGTAGCAGTACTGTGAAATCTGCCTGGCTTCTGTGTCGGCAGGTTCGCGGCTTTTGCGCGAGCGGACGAATTCCACTGACTGCATCGCGCCCAGGCCACGCACCTCTCCCACCAGGTCCCAATCTGCCTGCCATTTGGCGGCACGCTTTCGGAAACGATCTCCAAGTTGATTGGCGCGACGGTTGAGGTCCTGCTTTTCGAGGATGTCCAGCACCGCCAACGCTGCTTCGCACGCGGCCGGATTCCCGCCGAAAGTGCCGCCAATCGCGCCGGCCTCGGGCGTGTCCATAATTTCCGCCCGGCCGGTCACTGCGGCCAGCGGTAAGCCGCCACTCAGCGACTTTGCCGTGACCAGCAAGTCCGGAACCAGGCCGAAGCGTTCGCAGGCGAAGGTCGCGCCAGTGCGCGCAAAGCCCGTCTGCACCTCGTCCGCGATCAGCAGGATCCCATGCTTTCGGCAAATTTCCGAGAGGATGGGGAAGAACTCCATTGGCGGCGTGATGAACCCGCCTTCGCCCTGGATGGGCTCGACAATCACAGCCGCTACCGACTCGGCCGCGACCACGCGCTTGAAGGTATCTTCGATGTGCTTCGCGCAAAACAACTCGCAAGAGGGATAGGTCAGCGAATACGAGCAACGGTAGCAGTATCCAAAGGGAACCCGGTACACATCGCCCGGAAAGGGCTCAAACCCGGCTTTATAGGGATGGGTCTTCGAAGTCACCGCCATCGCCATGTATGTGCGGCCATGGAAGGCATCTTCAAAACAGAGGATCGCCGGGCGCTTGGTGTAGCTGCGGGCGATCTTGATGGCGTTCTCCACCGCCTCCGCGCCCGAATTGACGAAGAAGGTCTTCTTCGGAAAATTACCCGGCGTCAAAGCGTTCATGCGCTCCGCCAGTCTGACATAGCTTTCATAAGGAACCACGTTGAAGCTGGTGTGGAGAAAGCGGTTCAGCTGTTGCTGCACCGCATGCACGACTTCCGGAGCGCGGTGCCCGGTGTTCAGGCATCCGATGCCGCCCGCAAAATCAATCAGCCGATTGCCGTCGACATCTTCGATCACCGCGCCATCGGCCTGGGCCACGAATATCGGGGTGGCGTGAAAGCCTCCTTGCGGTACCGCGGCATTGCGGCGCTGCATCAACTCCCGCGAACGAGGCCCCGGAATCGGTGTGCGTAATTGGATGGTGGCCATCTCAGTACCACCCAATCGGCTGCTCATTAAGATTGATGTGCACCTGTTTGGTCTCGAGATATTCTTCGATGCCCCACGGTCCCAGTTCCCGTCCGAAACCCGACTGCTTGTATCCGCCCCAGGGTGCTTCGACGTAAGTCGGTTGCATGTGGTTCACCCAGACGATTCCCGCGCGCAACGATTTCACCGCGCGGAAGGCCCTGAAGATGTCGCGCGTCCATACCGCTGCCGCCAGGCCATAGGGCGAATCGTTGGCAATCCTGGTAGCGTCCTTTTCGTCTTCAAACGGAATGACAGCCGCTACTGGCCCGAAGATTTCTTCCCGGGCAATGCGCGCGCTGTTATCCACGTCATAGAAGATCGTGGGTTGCACGTAATAGCCTTTTGCGAACGCTTCGGCGCGTCCGCCGCCCGTCGCAACTTTGCCTTCCTTCTTTCCGAGATCCTGATACTCGCGCACACGGTCGTACTGGTCTTTGCTCACCAGCGGACCCATCTTGGTATCACGATCGAGCGGGGCCCCGAGCTTGATCTTCTTTGCCTTCTCGGTCATGGCGTCCACAAATTTCTTGTAGATCGGCTTCTGCACCAAAATGCGGCTTCCTGCCGAACAGACTTCCCCCTGGTTGATGAAAACTCCGAACAGGGCTCCATCGACGGCAGATTCAAAGTCCGCATCGGCAAAAAAGATGTTGGGAGACTTGCCTCCCAGTTCGAGCGTGACACGCTTCACGGTATCGGCCGCCTGCTTCACGATGATCTTGCCCACGGCAGCGCTGCCGGTAAAGGCGACCTTATTGACGTCAGGGTGCTGCACCAGGGGGGCGCCGCAGCTTTCTCCGAACCCGGTGATGACGTTCACGACTCCGGGCGGCAGTCCAACATCCGCAAACCAGTTCGCCATTTCAAGGGCCGTCAGCGGAGTTTGCTCGGCCGGCTTCAGCACGCAGGTGCAACCCGCAGCCAGCGCCGGCGCCAGCTTCCATGCCGCCATCAATAGCGGATAGTTCCAGGGAATGATTTGCCCGGCCACGCCGATTGGTTCTTTGAGAGTGAGGCTCACTGCGTTATCCGGCACGGGATTCACGTAGCCGAGAATCTTCGTGGCCAGCCCGCCGTAATATTCGAAGCAGGTCGCCACGTCGCCCATATCGAATTCCGCTTCGATGATCGGCTTGCCGGTATTGCGGCATTCAAGTTCCGCCAGCATCGCCGAATTTTGTCGGATCTTCTCCGCGAGCCGGAACAGAACGCGTCCACGTTCCTGTGCCGTAGTCGAAGCCCATGGACCCTCGTCAAATGCCGCCCGCGCCGCCGCCACCGCGCGATTTACGTCGTCCGCATCGGCCTCGGGAACATGCGCGATGACTTCCTCGGTAGAGGGATCGAATACTTCAAACGTCTTGTTGGACTGGCTGTCTACGAATTCGCCGTTCACGTACATCTGATAGGTACGAACATCGGCTTTGACTCCGCCGCGCATAGAAACCTCCAAAATTAACCGTCGAAACACGTCGCCGGAACGCCGCGTCCACGGCCGCTTTAACGCACGCTGGCTTCGACTTTCTCAGTCGGGTTGGGTCCGGGGACCTTCAAACGCCCGTAGCCATAAAAGAAAAAGAACGCCAGCGCGATAAATCCCAGCGTGATCGCGAACATGGTGACTTCGTATTTCCACACCGATGTAATCTGCTTTGCCGGGAAAAAGGCCACCACAATGGCCAAAGTCGTGGTGATCAGGCCGGCAACTCCAGCGAACATCATCTTGCCCCGTCCGTAGCGGCCGCCCTCGAGCGAGCCTCGCCACGCAAACTTCACCAGCGCGGCAAAGACATAAAGAAACGGGACTAGTTGCAGCACGACCGCGGCCGAAAGCATTTTCTGAAACGCTTCCTGCACCCCGCCGGAGGCGGTGAAGTTCACTACGATCAATGCCAGCGAAACCAGGCCTTGCACAATCAGCGCCACGTGCGGCGTCGAATACCTGGGATGTACCTTGCCCATCGCCGCCGGCATGTAAGAGTCAAGCCCGGCCACAAACGGAATCCGCGCTGAGCCGCCCATCCATGCCGAACCGATCCCCGCGATGGAGAGGCTGAGCATGACCGCGAATGGCGCGATGATCCACGCCACCCCGACCTCCGCCGCCATGTGGCTGACCCCTTGCACAATCCCCTGCAGCACGCTGATATCGTTCTTTCCGATGGCAACCAGCAGGGTCAGGGTGGCGCCGATATAGAGCGCGCCGGAAATGACTCCGCCCCAGGCAACCGCCCCGGGCAGCGTCTTTTTCGGTTCACAAATCTCATCGCCCATTACGGACGCAAGTTCCAATCCCACCAGGCCGAAACAGATCACCCCGAAAGAGTTGAGAACGAAACGAGGGTCCGCCGGAATTCGAAAATCCGCTCCCGTTACCGTCGTCCCAAACCGCGACCACACTGTAATACCTAAGCCGATCAGTACCGAGGCCGCGACAAATGTCCCGATCGCACCCAGGTTGTTCAGCCACTTCCCGACCCCGAGGCCGACAATATTGAGCACGGTGAGAAATGCCAGCAGCGCCACCGACGCCACCATGGCAAAGTTCTTGCTGTCGGCCAGCGCGGCGTGCCCGGGCCCCATGGCAAATACTGAAACCCCGACGAAGTACAGCATCACTGTCGGCACGTACAGCATGTTGTTGGTCCAGTAACACCAGCCAGAAAGAAACCCGTGGAAGTCGCCGAAGACTTCTTTCGCCCAGAGATAGACTCCGCCTTCCCCCGGGTAGCGATGCGCAAGCTCATTTACCGCGATCCCCTGCGGCCAGAAAAACAGCAGCAGCGCAATGAGCCATAACCAGACCGTGACCCCGCCATTCGCGGCAATGGAGGGCACCACGTTCAGGTTGAATACCGCTACCACAAACAGCAGCACCAGGTCCCAGCGTCCGAGGACGCGCTTCAGATGCGGCTGATTGCGGTCATGCTCTGACAAGAAAACTCCTGGAAAGGTTCAAGGCTTCAAGGCTGATCGCGACGATCCGGATGACCACCTTGAAACCTTGGACCTTGAAACAGTTCTTAGTGCACTGCCACGGCCGGCGCTTCGCGCTCCTGCTGAGCCTTTGCCAGAGCGGGAGCTACGTCGTCGAAAGCAGATAGGTGCTTATCAATATCCGCCTCGGTGTGCTGAACCGAGATCGTCCACTGCTCATCCCACCAGTAAGGCTGGGCCATCACTCCACGGTTGACCATGCCAAACCAATAGTGCCGCCAGAGATCGACATCCACCGCCTCCCAATCGCGGTAACTGCGAATCTCCTTTGGATAAAGCATCAGGGCGCCATTGGCCCCGGCGCTGGCGACATAAGCCTGCAGGCCGACCTTGGCGACGATCTTCTTGTAGCCATCGGTCAGCTTCTTGCTCAGTTTCTCCACGTGAGCATAGTTCTCGCGCGTCAGCACTTCGCGGAACGTCGCCAGTCCCGCGGCCATCGAAACTGGATTGGTGTTGTAGGTGCCGCCATGAAAGACCTTGTGCTGCGAGATCAGGTCCATGACAGATTTGTGCGTGCCAAATGCCGCCAGCGGCAACCCGCCGCCAATGGATTTCGCCAGGCAAATCATATCGGGCGTAACCCCGAAATATTCGGACGCTCCGCCCCATCCCAGCTTGGCGCCGGTTTTCACTTCGTCGAAGATCAGCAGCGCGCCATTTTTTGTCGCCAACTCGCGCAAGCCTTTCAGGAAACCCGCTTGCGGCATGCACAAGCCGACATTCATCATGATCGGCTCTAGGATGATGGCTGCGATCTCACCAGGATTCTCCCGGAACCTTCGCTCTACACTGGCCAGGTCATTGAAGGTTGCGATCGGCACATTGGCGAGGCTGGCTTTCGGCACGCCTAAACCGCCGGGAACCGACGTCGGCGCGTCCGCGTCACCATAGTCGGGAGCGTGCGGTTTCACGCTGACCAGGGCGGTGTCGTGCAGCCCGTGGTATCCGCCTTCGAACTTGATAATCTTGTCGCGCCCGGTTGCTGCGCGCGCCAGGCGCACCGCATGCATCGTGGCTTCGGTTCCGCTATTGCCGAAGCGCACCATCTCGACTGGAAAGCGCTGGCAGATCTCTTCCGCCAGTTGCCACTCCATGTCGTGCGGCATGCCGAACATGGTGCCCGTTTGCAAGCGCGCCCCTACGGCCTTCATCACCGCAGGATGGCAATGCCCCGCCATCAATGCGCCGAAGCACAGGTTGTGGTCAATGTAGTCGTTCCCGTCGAGATCGCGGAAATGCGAGCCCTGCCCTTCTTTGACGAAGATCGGGTAAGGATCGTAGGCCCGGTAATTGCTGGCAACGCCCAGCGGAATCCTTTTCAGGTTGCGCTTGTGGGCTTCGGCGGATTTCGGCGTGCGGCGCTCGAAGGTGTCGAGCTCCCGTTGCAGGTCTGCGTACATCGAATTTCTCCAGAGTGACTCAAGCCGGATGCGGCTATTAGATTGGCGCCGGGCCATGGCCCGGCGCCTTCGAGCTAGAAGTACAATTTTAATGCGAACTGCATCAACCGTGGGGCGGCAGCCCGCTTCACGCGTCCAAAGTCGCTTCCGTCGGTAACGTTGCCATCCGGATTGAAAAAGCGGGTGTGGTTGGCAAGGTTGAAAATGTCCCAGCGGAATTCCAGGCGCATTCTCTCGTTGAGCTCGGTGTTCTTCAGCACCGACGCGTCCCAGTTGTTCAAACCCGGCCCGCAGCAGATGGTGCGCGGGGCGGTTCCGTAGCGCCCAAAGAGCGACGGCTGGTAGCAGTTGAAGGTCGCCCCCGCAGAACACGCGGGCTGCGACGGGTCGGAGGCATTGGAGGTGAAGCTGTTGGGATCGAATCCGTAATTATTCGGATTCGAACGCGGATCAAGCTTGTGGAACGGAGCCAACTGATCAGGAACGCCCGCCGACGAAAAGTCTATGCTGCTGGTCAACTCGTTGTCGTCGAACGATTGCAGGTGAACCGGAAACCCGCTCTGGAACTGGGTGATGCCGGAAACTCCCCAGCCGTTTAGCAATTTTCCCTTAGCGCCCGAATACTTGGGAATCGGCAACTCGTAGACGTAGCTCACCACGAAGCGATGCCGGGCGTCGAACAGCGACAGGCTGCGCGTGCGCCGAGGATCGAACGGGTTGAGAATGTCTTCGAAGCTGGAAGCCTGGTCAATCGACTTGCTGAACGTATAGGCGGCCTGCAATTGCAGCCCGTGAGAGAACCGTTTTTCCAGGTTCAACTGGAAGGAGTTGTAGTTGGAGTTGGCGATCGTGTCCTGGGCGAAGATGTTCGAAAACACCGGCACCTGGTCGGGAGGACAGTTGGTCCCATCGACTTGGCAGTTGGGCGAAGAGAACGGGCGGATGCCGACAAAATTCAGCGTCTGGCCGGACCCCTGCACAACCTGTCCATTGGGCAAGTGGAAGTTGAAACCGTTCGGCACAGTCACGCTGAACTGGTTGTCCTCGGCAAACTGATTGCACGTGCCAGGCGTCCCGAACGAAGTAACCGCCGCCGGGTTCGTGTTTGCGATGGATGCGATGTCCAGGCAGGTCTGCGGCGTCGCACGATTCAGGTCGGTAGAAGCGAGCAGACGGTGGCCTTGTGCTCCCACATAGCCCACCGATAACACCAGGTCCTTCGCCAGTTCCCTCTGAATCGTCAAGTTGTACTGCGCCGCGTATTGCGAGCGCAGATGCGGCTGGAACTCCCCAAACAGCAGGATCGGACGAAATACCGACCAATCCACCGGGTCCCCGCGCGTGGGATTAAGGATGCCATTGAATGGATTCGGATCGGCGAATCCCGCCTGCGCATAAAAGGGAGTATTGAAGAAGGTCTCCACCAGGAAGGTGCTGCCGCCGAAGGGAGGCTCGGCGCTGAACTGTTCCAGCACCAACTGTTCGATCGGGTTGTAGAACAAGCCCCAGCCCGCGCGAATACTGGTCTTGCCTGATTTTCCGGGACTCCACGCAATGCCGATACGCGGCGCAAACGCTTTGTAGTAGGTGGTTGTCAGGCCCGGAGGCACTCCCGCATCGCCCGGTACCACCAACCCAGTCGGAAATACGCCCGTGCAATCGGTTACGCCACCCAACAACGTCTGGCCATACGCCGAAAGCTGGCATGGATAGATGCTCGTCGTCTGTCCGGGCCGGTAGGTCTGCACGTGCTTTCCGATGTCGGTCAGCGGCGTGTTCAGTTCCCAACGCAATCCGTAGTTCAACGTCAGGTTAGGACGAATCTTCCAGCTGTCCTGAGCGAACAGGTAAACGGAGGTGGTGCGGACATTCTCCTTCTGGGCCGCGCCTTGCTGGTAAGTGTCGGGCAGTCCCAGCAGGTAGTTGGGGTACAGGTTGTCGAAGCCAGCGTCGTTGGTCCCGCCGCCAAAGTAGTTGTAGAAACCGCTCACCTCGAAGAACAGGGTCTGGTCGAAGCGCATTCGGCGGATATCCGCTCCAAACTTCAACGTGTGATTGCCCTTGATCTTGGTCAGGTTGTCGGACCATTGGAAGGAGTTTCCGATTTGCGGCAATTCCCCTTCAAAATTGTTGCCGATCGTGAATCCACCCGACACTGCAACGTCCGGTACACCTTCACGGTTGGCTCCCAGTCCCGGAGTGATTCCGATTTTGTTCGCGAACGGTGTTCCAGCCAGCGGGTTGTTGGCAGGATCGTTGATGGCGGCTGCGTCCGAAACTCCCGTGAAGCAGAAAGGCTGGGCCGCGGCCGAGGCACAAGAGTCGGTGACCAGGTTGGTGTGCTCGGAGTGATTGAACGTTCCCTGCGCCTCGCGCATGTAGGTGAACCGCGCCTCGTTCACCATGCTGTTGTTGATGCTCCAGGTATGGCTGAGGTTATATTGCTGGAATCGTTGTTTATTGCTGGAGCCGAAACCGGGAACGTTGGCCCCGGCGGCCTGAAAGTTGTTGAACGGATTGAAATTGGTTTCATCCGTGAAGTAGTAGTAGGCGCTCAGGTTCTGCTTGTCGTTGATACGATGATCGAAGCGGAAGGTGACTTGGTCCTGGCGGTCCCGTCCGGTCAGCACTGCCTGGAAAAATCCATTTCCGGTGTTGGGACTGGGGACGAATCGAAGCAAATCGACCGCGACCGGATCCTGGCAAGCTGTGGGAATAATGTTCCCCGGAAACACCGAAGCGTAGTCGATGCCCGCGGTTGGACTCGCCCCGCCCGCGGCGGCGATTGCCGCTGCGCAACCCGGGCGCGTATTCAGAACATCGGCAACCGTCTGGTCACCAATCACGCCCGTGAACGTGGAACCTGCGGAAAAATCTCCCAGCCGTTCCGCTGCAGTAGGCACCGCGACCACGTCTCCGGAGTTGCCTTGCCGCACCCGGCGCCCTTCGTAGGAGGTAAAGAAGAACGTCCGGTCCTTCACGATCGGCCCGCCAAAGGTGCCACCGAACTGGTTCTGCTTGAAGTCGGGCTTGCTGGTATCGAAATATCCGCGCGAGTTCAGCACCTTGTTGCGGAAGAACTCGTAGACATTCCCGTGAAACGAATTTGTCCCGGACTTGGTGACCACGTTGACCACGGCCCCGGAGTTCCTGCCGTACTCCGCATCGAAGGTGTTGGTGATGATGCGGAATTCTTCCACGCTGTCAGGGCTGGGTTGGACCGTGGGCAGGTTCGCGAACATATCGTTGGCATCGCCGCCATTCACGCTGAAATTGTTCGCCCGGCCGCGCCCGCCATTGACCGACACGCTGCCCGTGCTGTTCCCGCCGTAGTAGAGATCGGCGCCTACCTGGGACGAAACCCCTGGCTGCAATGACAGGAACTGATATGTGTCACGCTGGTTGAGAGGCAACTGCACGATGGCACGATCGTTGACTACAGTTCCTAATTGCGTGCTGGTCGTGTCCACCAGCGGAGCTTCGGAAGTTACCTCCACAATTTCTTTCGTCTCGCCGACCTGCATGGTCATGTTCAGGTTGATGACCTGGTTGAGGTCGACATTCACCCCGCGTCTGATGTTTTTCTTGAACCCGGCCTGGTCGAATTCGAGGCGATAGGTTCCGACCGGAACTTCGGGAAAGGCATAGTCGCCACTGTCGTTGGTTTGCGACTCTCGACTGACTCCCGTCTCCTCGTTGACCAGCGTGACTTTCACTTTGGCCAGCACCGCCCCCGTGGGGTCGGCGACGCGGCCCAGAATTCTTCCGCCTGTGCTTTGGCTGAATGTCAGGGTGGATGCTACGAGACAGAACAGAGCTACCAGGCAGCAACTCGCAAAGCGAGTGGGAGACGACGGCATGGAGTCCTCCGGGAGCAGGTGGATATTCGAATCGAAAGGAGCGCCTTGCGCTCCACACAAACCTTGCTATAATCGCGCAAGGTTAGAGAAGCCGCCCAACGCTGTCAAGGGAAAAATAGCCGCTCCCCATCCTGAAAAGTCGCGGAGAATCTCAATTTGGCAACCGGCGCTGACCACTCCAAACCTTACTTGAAAATCGGAGAGGTCGCCCGCCTCGTGGGAGTGTCACCCTCGGTCATACGCGCCTGGGAGAGCCTGGGACTCACCCGCCCGCAACGCACGGCCAGCAAATATCGGTTGTACAGCGACCAGGATTTGAAGGTGCTCAAGCGGGCCCGCTTCCTGCGGAGAGTGCGCGGCCTGAACGCCCCCGCAATCGTGCAAATGCTCAAACGCGACGGCCTGCTGCAACCCACCCCCAACGGGGCCTCAAGCGGAATCGGAGTCAGGCTGCGGCAATTGCGTACCCGCCATAATTTCTCCCTTGCCCGCGTGGCGGAAGCCGTCGGCATCTCTGTCGGATTCCTGAGCGCCATCGAGCGTTCGCAGATGGGAGCTTCGGTCGGCACTCTTCGCAGACTCGCAAAATTCTACAAGACCAATATCCTCGACTTCTTCGATGCGCGAGATTCCCATTCCCCCCTGGTTACGCCCGGCGCTCGCAAGGTACTGGAAGTTTCCCCCGGCGTGCGAATGGAGTTGCTCGCGGTGGGCAGTCCGGTCATGGAGGCCCATTTGTTCCGCATCGCTCCGGGCGCCGGCAGTGGCGAAAGTTATACTCACGCGGGGGAAGAGTTCCTCTACGTCATGCGCGGTAAGTTCGAGATCTTTTTGCTGGAAAAGAAGTATCGCCTGAAACCAGGCGACAGTTTCTATTTCGAAAGCACTACGCCGCACTCGTGGTCAAATCCTGGGGACAAGGAATCATGGGTGCTGTGGGTCAATACCCCGCCAACGTTCTAGTCGCGGGAACGCGGACAACAAGGAGAGGCCCTTGCGAAAATCGGCTCAGGTTCTTCGCCTGATCGTCGTCTTGACGGTTTCCATTTCGGCGCTGGCACAATCCAGGCAAGTCGCCGACATCATCCTGACCAACGGTCGTATTTATACACTCAATGCCCAGAGTCCCTGGGCCGAAGCTGTGGCCATTGCAGGCGGCAAGGTCATTGCCGTGGGCAAAGCTGACATGATCGCGGGCTATCGCGGAAGCAACACCAAGGTGATGGATGCGGCTGGACGCTTGGTGCTGCCCGGTTTTGTGGATTGCCACATTCACTTTATGGACGGCGCTCTCGGCCTGACGCGAGTGGACTTGAATGGCGCCGACAGCATCCCTGAAATCCAGAAACGAGTGAAGCAATACGCCGACAGCCACCCCAAGGAGACCTGGATTCAGGGAATGGGATGGACATATCCGACCTTTGGTCCGACGGCGCTGCCCAACAAGAGAATTCTCGACGATGTCGTTTCTGACCGCCCCGTTTTTCTGAGCGCGTTTGACGGCCACAGTTCCTGGGCAAACAGTAAAGCGCTGGAGATGGCTGGAATTACGCGCAATACTCCCGACCCACCGAACGGGAAAATTGTGCGTGACGAGAATGGCGATGCGACCGGCGCTCTGAAGGAATCCGCCGGCGACCTGGTGGCCAGGTTCACTCCTCCACCGACGCGAGAAGAGCGCCTGACGGCGTTGCGGCTCGGGATGAAGGAAGCCAACAAGCGTGGACTCACCCGCGTGCACAGCGCCGGGCAGGACTTTGAATACTTCGATCTCTACAACCAACTGAAACAGAAGGATGAGCTCACACTTCGCTTCTACATCGCTTACTTCCTTGATCCGCCGCAACTCACCGACGACGCCATTTCAAAAATCGAAAAGGCCCGTCAGACTTACCACGATGATTGGCTCTCCGGCGGAGTTGTGAAGACCATGCTCGACGGCGTAGTCGAAGCGCATACCGCGGCGATGCTTGAGCCTTACACCGACGATCCTTCGCAGATTGGCAAGCTGTTCTGGGACCCCGCAAAATACAAGCAGGCGATCGCCGAACTCGACCGCCGTCATTTTCAGATCTTCACCCATGCCATTGGCGACAAAGCGGTGCGCACCGCGCTGGATGCCTACCAGCACGCCACTGAGGCCAACAAAACCTCCGATGCCCGGCCGCGCATTGAACATATCGAGACCATTTCTTCCGCCGACATTGCCCGCTTCGGAAAATTGGGCGTGATCGCCAGCATGCAGCCGCTTCATTCCTATCCCGACGAAGACACCCTTCACATCTGGGCGCGCAACATCGGTAAGGAACGCGCTTCGCGCGCATGGGTATGGAACAGCATTCAGAAGGATGGCGGTCACCTTGCCTTTGGCAGCGACTGGCCCGTGGTGACGCTGAATCCGTGGCCTGGCGTGCAGACCGCCGTCACCCGGCAGACCAGTAATGGCGATCCGCCAGAGGGGTTTGTTCCGCAGCAGCGGCTCAGCCTGGAAGACACAATCAGGGCTTACACGCTCGGAGCCGCCTTCTCGGGACGCCGGGAAAAGACCGAAGGCTCTATCGAGCCGGGAAAACTGGCCGACCTCATCGTCGTCTCGCAGGACCTGTTCAAGATTGACCCGCACCAGATTGACAAGACCGAAGTTCTGCTCACTATGGTTGGCGGCAAAGTTGTGTACCAGTCCGCCGAATTTAGCGCGGCCAAAACCGCTGCCGCCGGAGGCCATGAGTGAAGCTTCGACTTGCCGGTCTGATTTCGCTGCTGGCTGCTGCCGCCCTGCTCCCCTCCTGCGGCAAGAAAACCCCGACTCTCAACCTGCTGGTCTGGGAAGGCTACGCTGATCCATCGTTTGTTCACGGGTTCGAGGAGCAGTATCACTGTAAAGTCGCGGCGTCGTACATGGGATCGAGCGATGAACTCGTCGCCAAACTGCGTGGCGGCAGTGCCGGTAATTACGACGTGATTTCGCCATCCAGCGATGTCGCAACCATGATCGCCGCCAACGGGCTCGCGGCCCCGCTCGAGCTCGCCAGGATCCCCAGCTATAACCAGCTTTCTCCGAAGCTCACCAGCCTCCCTCTGGTCCGGGTGGACAATCTCATCTTCGGTGTTCCTTTCATGTGGGGCCCGAATCCGATGATTTACGACACCACGGCTTTCTCCCAACCTCCCGACAGCTGGACCACGATGTGGGATCCCAAGCTGCGCTCCAGGATTTCTGTATGGGACGATCTTTCCACCGTCTACATGGCTGCCCAGGTCCTCGGCTACGACAAACCCGATCCCAGCCGGCTTTACAACCTGAGCGACGAGCAACTGGAGGCGGTGAAGAAGAAGCTGCTTGAACTGAAACCGAATATTCGCAAGATGTGGTCCACCGGTGGCGAGCTGACCAACCTCTTTCAGAACCACGAGGTCGTAGCCGCCATGGGCTGGCCCCTAATGACCAACCAGCTTCGTAAAATCAGCTTCCCGGTTGGCGAAACCATTCCAAAGGAAAACACGACCGGCTGGATTGATCACCTGATGATTACCGCGGGAACCGAGAACAAAGATCTGGCCTATAAATTCCTCGAGTACATGGTGCAGGCCCAGACCCAAAAGAAAGTAAGCGACGTAACCGGTTACACACCGGCGAATCCGGCAGCCGCACAGTTGATGACGGCAGACCAGGTGAAGAGCCTGCACCTCGATGACGTGGACAACTATCAAAAGCGAATCTATTTCTGGCAGAACGTGCCGCGTCGGGCCAAGTACAACGAGATCTGGAACCAGGTGAAAGCCGCGCAGTAACTTCGCGACGCCGGTCGGCCTATGCAACTTCCCGCAACCCAAGCCGCCTCTTCCCAAGGGAAGGCTGCTCCTGTGACCCTGCTCGACGTCCGCAACGTGGCGAAGTCATTTGGGAAGAACCAGGTCCTTCGCGATATTTCCCTCCAAGTTGCGGAGGGTGAATTTCTCACCATCCTGGGTGAAAGCGGATCGGGGAAGACGACCCTGCTGCGCATCATCGCCGGATTTGAAACTGCGACTTCGGGCTCGATCACTATGGCCGGCGAGCGGCTTGACCCTCTGCCGCCGTATCGTCGTCGGGTCAACACGGTTTTCCAGAACTATGCGCTGTTTCCTCACCTCACCGTGGAACAGAACGTCGCTTACGGATTAACCGTCGCCAGAGTCCCGCAGCAGGAGATTTCAAGCCGGGTGGAGCAGGCACTCGCCATGGTGAAGATGACGGCGCAGGCCAAGGCGAAACCGTCGAAGATCAGCGGAGGGCAACAACAGCGCATCGCGCTGGCGCGCGCCTTGATCAATCGCCCCAAGCTGCTCCTGCTCGATGAACCGCTCTCCGCGCTGGACGCCAATCTGCGCCGGCAAATGCAGGTGGAGCTCAAGTCGTTGCAGCGCGAAGTTGGAATCACCTTCATCTTTGTTACGCATGACCAGGAAGAGGCCATGGTGATGTCGGACCGCATCGCGCTCCTGCGCATGGGCGAGTTGGAACAGGTCGCCTCGCCACGCGAGATTTACAGCCGCCCGGCTACCGCGTACTGCGCGCAGTTCATCGGGCACACGAATTTGCTTCGAACAACCGTCACCAATCGCCTGGCGCAGGCTGGGCCGTTTTCCTGGTCCACAAATTTGCCCGACGGCCCCGCCTTGTTCTCGTTGCGCCCGGAGAACATTCGGCCGGCCGGCAGTGCACCGGGTGCGGTCCGCTTTCCTGCCACGGTAAAAAGACAGGCGTTTCATGGAGCAACCGAACTGCTGCAAGTCGAATGCAGCGATGGCACGCCGCTGACCGTGAGGACCGCGAGCCAGCATTCCCTTCAGGACGCACTCGAACTCGAATTTTCCCCCCATGACGCGGTGCCTGTCCGAGAGTCACCGGAGAGGAATTAATGTTCTCCCGCGCCTACCGAGCCGCCATCACCGTCCCTCCCCTGCTGTGGGTCACGGTCTTTCTGCTTCTCGCCTATGCGCTGCTGTTTTGCTACAGCTTCTGGTCGGTTTCGCCAACACAGCAGATCCTCCACTCGTGGACCCTCGATAACTATCGCGAACTCTGGCGCGTGAACGTATACCTGCAGACCCTCTTCCGCTCCATGTGGATCGCTGCCCGAGTCATGATCTTCTCCCTCCTGCTCGGCTATCCCCTGGCCTACTATCTTTCGTTTCATGCAGGCAAAAGAAAAGACCTGCTGTACCAGTTGGTGATTATTCCGCTGTGGGTAAGCTACCTGGTCCGGGCCTATGCGTGGAAGACGATCCTCGGCAGTGATGGCGTGCTGAACACGTTGCTGCAGTACCTTCATCTCACGCACCAACCACTTGGCTTTCTGCTCTACAGCCCGTTTGCGGTGGTGCTCACGCTTACCCACATCTACACGCCGTTTGCGATTCTGCCGATTTATTCTTCGCTCGAGCATATTCCGCGCAGCCTGGTTGAAGCTTCGCAGGACCTCGGCGCGTCTCCCTTTCAAACCTTCTGGCGGGTGATTTTCCCCCTCTCGCTTCCCGGCGTGCTCGCAGGCGCAACTTTCGCCTTCGTGCTCAGCCTTGGGGACTTTCTCGCTCCGCTGCTGCTCGGAGGTCCCAGCGGGATCATGGTTTCGAACATTGTGGTCAGCTTGTTCGGCGCCGCCTACAACTGGCCGCTGGGTGCGGCGATCTCTTTTTGCATGCTTGCACTTGTGATTACGATCCTGTTTCTCTCGGAATCGTTGGAGAAGAAATGGAGCTTCCGATGAAGAATCGCGGACTGAGCCTGCACGCGCTTCTGGTCTTCGGATTTCTCTACCTGCCGATCGTCACGCTGGTCGTCTATTCTTTCAATGGCGCGGGCGTCGGAGGCTTCCCTCCCCGCAACCTCACGCTTGACTGGTACCGGACGCTATTCGCCGACGACGCAATCTGGGCTTCCGTGCTCAACAGCTTGCTGGTGGCCTTGGCTGCGGTGGCGATTGCTCTTGCCCTGGGAATCCCTGCGGCGCTCGCACTCGATCGCGCCAACTTCCCCGGCAAGGCGGTCTTTCGCCGCCTGGTGCTCCTGCCATTGATTCTGCCGGGGATCATCACCGGCCTCTCGCTGCTCATGTTGTTCCGCCAGGTCGAGATGAAACTCAGCCTGATCACGATCATCCTCGGACACGGCACCGCGCTGATCTCAGTAGCGACCACCGAAGTCTTTGCAGGACTGCAAAAGCTGGATCGTGCGCAGGAAGAAGCCTCCCTCGACCTCGGTGCAAACTACTGGCAGACGTTCTGGCGCATCACCATCCCGAATTTGAAACTTTCGATCATCGCCGCTGCGCTGCTCATTTTCACGCTTTCGATGGACGAGATCGCGGTCAGCTTTTTCCTGATCGGTCGCGACAATACGCTGCCGCTGGAGATCTGGGGACGCCTGCGCCGCGGCATCACCCCCGAGATCAACGCGATCTCGACAATTATTTTCGTCTTCTCGCTGATTGCAATCGTGGCCTGGTATCGCCTGCGCGTCGGGGCAGATGGCCACACAGAAGTCGCCGCTGAACTGCTGGAGACGTAAACGAACCGCCGGCGTCGCGCTGGCCGAAAGCCTCCGCCACCACGGTGGTACACGAGAAAATTATGACCACCAACCGAAGAGACTTTATTAAGTTCGTTGTCGCCGGAAGCATCGCTGCCGGCTGCCCGATCGATACAGCGCTGCTCGCCTCTCCCGCGGAGAACAAGCCCGTCGTGGAAGGAGAAGACAACCGCATCTGCCACCAGGTTCGCGACGGGAAAGTCTTCACCCGGCCCCCGGTTTCCGCGCGCCGCGACGTCGTTATCGTTGGCGGCGGCGTCAGCGGCTTGAGTGCTGCCTACATGCTGCGTCACCGCGATGTTCTCATTCTGGAGAAGGAACCTCACTGGGGAGGCAACGCCTATCGGTTGGATTATCAGGGCGAGGCCTACGCGGCCGGAGCCGCGTTCCTCGAAAAGAGCGAGGTTGCCTACCACTTCGCAAAGGAAATTGGCCTCGAACCCCTGCCTGTAAATAATTGGGATGGCACGATCGTAAAAGGCGAATTTGTTGCCGACACCTGGGGCGAGGGACTCGAGAATCTTCCCTACCCTCCCGCGGTTCGCGAGGGCTTCAAGAAATTCAGAAAAGACATGCTGGCAGTCAATCTCAAGACTCGCGGGAAGGAGCTCTACGACCTTCCCTTCTCCAGTTTCTTCGCCGGGTATCCCGCGGAGGTAAAGCAATGGTGGGACAACTACGGCCCCTCCAACTGGGGTGCCGCGACTGAAGAAACTGCCGCCTGGATTGGCATCAACGAACTGCACGCGATCGCGGGAGCTTCGCGTGCCGACGATCGTTACACCTGGCCGGGCGGTCTCGGCGCCATCACAAAAAAGCTCGCCGACCTTCTGCGCCCGCAACTCGGAGACCGCATGCAGGCCGGCGCCACCATCGTCTCCGTCTCGCAGCAAAAGGATTCAGCCCAGGTCACCTTCGTGCACAGCGGAGAACTCAAAACCGTCGCGGCCAAAGCTGTCATCATGGCCACCCCGAAGTTCATTACCCGGCGCATTGTCGAAGGCCTTCCCGAAAAGCAGGCCGACGCCATGCACCAGATTCACTACATCCCTTATCCCGTGGTGAACCTCATCTTTGACAAGCCAGTCTTCAATAAGGGCTATGACACATGGTGTCCGGGAAACAAGTTCACGGATTTCGTTGTCGCGGACTGGGTAGTTCGCAACCAGCCCGGCTATAAACAGAAGTTCAACATCCTGAGCTTCTACACTCCCATGGTAGAAGACGACCGAGGCTATCTGCTCACCGAACCTGGGTGCCGCAAGATCGCCGAAGCCGTGCTGCACGATTTCCAGAATCTCTTTCCCGGATCAAACCTTGATCCCCTTGAAGTGCACCTTTACCGCCGCGGGCATCCTCTCTATAAGTCCGCTCCCGGCGTCTTTACGCAGGTGCAGCCGCTCGTCCGCCAGCCGTTCGACCGTATTTTCTTTGCAAACACCGACTGCGAAGGACCGGTATCTTCCACCGGTGGAGGCGTTCGCGCCGCCCAGCGCGCGGTGCACGAACTGGAAGCACGGCTTGCCGGCAAGCCCGCAAAGCCAAAGACCGTCGCTGTCGCGGGCTGAATAGGACCCCCAATCCGTCCCGGCATAGTAAAGTGGTAGAGATGCGTTCGCGCACTTCCGAAAGGATCCCGGCACTTTGAGTTCAGGTATTCGCAACATCGCCATCATCGCCCACGTAGACCACGGCAAGACCACGCTGGTGGACGCCATGCTCAAGCAGAGCGGCACCTTCCGCGCCAACGAAGCCGTCGTCGAACGGGTGATGGATTCCAACGAGCTTGAGCGCGAACGCGGCATCACCATTCTGGCCAAGAACACCGCGATCTTTTACCACGACATCAAAATCAATATCGTGGATACGCCCGGCCACAGTGACTTTGGTGGCGAAGTGGAGCGTGCGCTCAAGATGGTGGACGGCGTCATGCTGCTGGTGGACGCCAGCGAAGGCCCGCTCCCCCAAACCCGGTATGTTCTTGGCAAGGCGCTGGAAGCAAAGCTGCCTCCGATCGTAGTGATTAATAAGATCGACCGTGCCGACGCGCGCCCGCAGGAAGTGCTGAACGAGATCTATGACTTGTTCATTGATCTCGATGCTCACGAGAATCAACTCGAGTTCCCCGTCCTCTATACCAACGCCAAGACCGGCACCGCTTCCACCAACATCAAAGGTGGCGGCGAAGATCTGCGCCCCTTGTTTGACGCCATCGTAAAAACCATTCCGCCACCAGCGGGCGACATCAATGGTCCTCTGCAGATCCTGGTCGCGAACCTCGACTATAGCGACTACCTGGGGCGGCTTGCCATCGCGCGCGTGTTCAACGGAAAAATGTTTACCGGCGAAGAAGTTGCCATCGCCAAGCTGGACGGGACCCTCCACAAAACCAAGATCACGAAACTCTTCTCCTTCGCCGGGCTGAAGCGCACCGATATCACCGAAACCGAGTTAGGCGACATCGTGGCGATTGCCGGTGTCGAGGGCATCACCATCGGCGAGACCATCACCGACGTCGAGCACCCCGCGCCCTTGCCGCACATCGCCATTGACGAGCCCACTATCGCCATTCTGTTCACCGTCAACAACTCGCCCTTCGCCGGCAAGGAAGGCACGTATGTCACTTCGCGCAATCTGCGCGAGCGTCTCGACAAGGAACTGCTCACCAACGTCTCGCTGCGCGTGGAAGACACCGGCTCCACCGATGCTTTTAAGGTCATGGGCCGCGGAGAGCTGCAACTCTCCATCCTCATTGAGATGATGCGCCGCGAAGGCTACGAGTTGATGGTCGGCAAACCCGAGATCGTCACCAAGCGTGTGGATGGCAAGCTGATGGAACCGGTCGAGCACCTCACCGTGGACATCCCCGAAGGCTTTGTCGGAGTCGTGATGGAACAGCTGGGGACGCGCAAGGCCGAAGTCGTCAACATGCACAATCACGGCTACGGGCGCGTGCGCATCGAGTTCCGCGTGCCCAGCCGTGGGCTGATCGGCTTGCGCAGCCAATTGCTCACCGATACCCGCGGCACCATCGTCATGAACGCCTTGTTCGACGGCTATGTCGAGTGGCAAGGCGAGATTCCGCATCGCCTGACCGGCGCGCTCGTCGCCGACCGCGGCGGCATTACGACCTCCTATGCTCTTTGGGGATTGCAGGAGCGCGGCGAGTTGTTCGTAGGCCCCGGCGTGGACGTCTACGAAGGCATGATCATCGGCGAAAATGCCAAGGATAACGACCTCGACGTCAATGTGGTCCGCGAAAAGAAGCTGACCAACATGCGCGCCTCCACGGCCGACGAAGCCATTCGCCTGGTGCCCTTCCGGCAGTTGAACCTGGAGCAGGCCATCGAATTTATCGCCGACGACGAGTTCGTCGAAATCACCCCTAAGTCATTGCGGCTGAGGAAGAAAATCTTGCAATCCAACCGCCGCAAGAAGAGTTCGCTGGCCACGGTAGAGGAAGCCTGAGTGCCCCCGAAGGCGTCTAAACCCGACCTGCCGGTCAATGTTTACCTGGTCCCCTGCAGCTGCGGTACGACCTTCTCCGTGGCTCCCGGCTATGATCAGCACGGCAGCCGCTGGAGCCGCTTCTTGGCTTGCCCTAATTGCGACAAGAAACATGACCCCCGGAATCGGGTGCTTCGGCTGGGTTACCGTTCTGGAAAATTCTGGACAGTCGACGACTGTTAGATCGCTCCGTTTTCCTTCCCAATTTCAGCATTCCTGCTATACTTCGTCCGCATTTGACTGTTCGCCAACTCCGGCAAGCGCGGCAAACCTGCCCTTGCATTCCCGCCGAAGTCAGCCCACACTCAGATAGCTCACTGAGAGGCAACTCGCTTGAAGAACATTTTCGTTGGGAATTTGTCGTTCAACACGTCGGAAGATGAATTACGTCAATTGTTCGAGCCCTACGGACAGGTCGATCGCGTGAGCATTCTTACTGACCGCGAAACCGGCCGCTCGCGTGGGTTCGGTTTCGTCGAGATGTCGAGCGACGAAGATGGAGAGAAAGCGATCGCAGCTCTGAATGGATCGCAACTGAGCGGACGCACCCTGAATATCAACGAAGCGCGTCCGAAGGCCGAACGCGGACCGGGCGGTGGTGGAGATCGTGGCGGGCGCGGCGGCCGCGGTGGGCGCGGCGGCGGGGGTGGTGGGCGCGATCGCTGGTAGTTGCTCTGTCGCTTGTGTCATCTGGCTGAATTCGTCGATCGTATGCAACACAGTTCGTCTGCCGGTTTGCTGCCCGGAAACTCCCTGCGCAGATCCGCCGCATTGATCGGCACCAGGCCCACATGTAAACTGGAAACACCGCGAGCGCGCCCGTAGCTCAGCTGGATAGAGCGATTGCCTCCGGAGCAATAGGTCGGGAGTTCGAATCTCTCCGGGCGCGCCAGACAATTCGTTACCGGTTCGAAAAGAGATTCCCTCCATCGAGCACATGAGATCTCATTTGCTCGCTCCCCATCCGACAAGCCCCTCTTGATTTTCGTGCCAGTAGTTTTACTGTCCGCTCGAAACTTTGAAGCTTTTTACTTTCCTAACCAATCTTTGCTAGACACTACTTCTTTCCCGGAGAATGTATGACCAACAAACTCGCTGGCAAAACCGCTCTCGTCACCGGCGGAGCACGCGGCATCGGCGCCGCCATCGCACTCCGGCTTGCTCAGGACGGGGCCGCGGTTGCTCTCACCTTCAATTCCTCCCCTGAAAAGGCCAACTCCACCGTCACGAGCATCGAAACCGCCGGCGGTAGAGCGCTCGCGATCCAGGCCGATGCAGCCGACCAGGCTTCCACTCGCGCCGCGGTTACCAAGACCGTAGAGGCCTTCGGCCGCCTCGACGTCCTGGTAAACAATGCTGGAGCGCTGGTCGTCGCCCCCATCGATCAGTTCCCTTTCGACGCCTTCGAAAAGATGATCGCAGTGAACATCAAAGGCATGTTTGTGGCGACGCAAGAAGCGGTCCGTCACATGCGCGACGGCGGGCGCATCATCCATATCGGAAGCTGCAACAGCGATCGCGTGGCGTTTCAGGGCGGGTCGGTGTACGCCCTGACCAAGGCCGCTGTCGTCGGGTTCACCAAAGCTCTCGCCCGTGACCTCGGACCGCGAGGCATCACTGTCAATAACGTTCAACCCGGCCCCACGGACACGGACATGAATCCGGCGCACGGGCCCGGCGCGCCCAGCACCGTGCAAAACGTGGCGCTCCAGCGCTACGCCCAACCGGAAGAGGTCGCCAATTTCGTCGCATTCCTCGCCAGCCCTGCGGCGAGCTTCATCACCGGGGCAAGCTTGTTGGTGGATGGAGGCTATTGCGCGTAACTCCGCCTATCATCACAATATGACTGAGCCCGTCCTCACGACCGATCCGGGGTTGCGCGAAGTGTTGCAGGAGTTGGTCAGGCGCGAGCCGATCTTCCATCGTCCGGAATTTGGCACGACTCGAGCCGATTTCGAAAACATGACCTCGCCAGACTTCTGGGAGATCGGCGCCTCTGGTCAGCGTTACAGCCGGGAGTATGTCTTAGCGATCCTGGAACAACGCTATGCGCATCCGCAACCTGACGTGTGGGAAGCCTCCGGCTTTCATTGCCGCCCATTGAGTCCAGACATTTACCTGCTCACTTACGTGTTAATCCAGGATCATACGAGGAAAACCCAGCGCTCCACCATCTGGCAGCGCACTGCGAACGGCTGGAAGATCCTGTTCCACCAGGGAACTCTGGTTCAGACTCCCGCTTTGTAGCCGCCTGCAAGTCCGGATTCAGCGCTGGCGTGAGGGCTGATTTTCGCAGTCGCTTCGCCTTCGAACCACCTCGCCCGCGTGCTACCCTTAGCAGCAAAACTCACCCGCACTGGGGATGAATGTGTCTGCACAGGACAAGCCCGGATCCGCCAGAAAACGCAGCTCAGAAAACAATTCTGAATTACAGGCTACGCTGCCCTCGGCGGCGACTTCGCCCGAGCTAGCCAGTCTGGGTTCAATCGGACGTTATCGCCTGCTGAGCAAGCTTGGCGAAGGCGGTATGGGACAAGTATGGCTCGCCGAGCAGACCGAACCGGTTGTCCGCAATGTCGCCCTCAAAATCATTCGGGCCAGCCGCTACGATGGCTCGGCTTTGCAGCGCTTCAACATCGAGCGTCAGGCCTTGGCAATCATGGATCACCCCACCATTGCCAAGGTCCTCGATGCCGACTCCACTCCTGAAGGCCAGCCTTATTTTGTGATGGAGTATGTCCCGGGGCTGCCCATCACTACCTATTGCGATCAGAAGAAACTCACCACGCGCGAGCGCCTGGAGTTGTTCGTCAGGGTTTGCGAAGGCGTCCAGCACGCCCATCAGAAGGCCATCATTCATCGCGACCTGAAGCCTTCCAACGTGCTGGTGCTTGAACTCGACGGGAAGCCCTTGCCCCGCATTATCGACTTCGGTATTGCCAAGGCCCTCTCGGAGCACGCAACCGCCGAGACCAACGTGACTCGCATCGGCGGAATGGTGGGCACGCCGGGTTACATGAGTCCGGAGCAAGCCGACCCCACCTGCACCGACATTGACACCCGCAGTGACGTTTATTCGCTGGGAGTGATTCTCTACGAACTGCTCGCCGGAGCGCCGCCATTCGATCCCGAAAAGTGGCGGAAGAAACCCGTGGACCAGGTGCTGCGCGAACTGCGCGAGGATGATCCTCCGAGTCCCAGCACACGCTTGGGATCGGACTCGGAAACTTCCACCCGCGTCGCCGGCAATCGCAACACCAGCCCCAAGCAACTGGCCAGCCTGCTCCGCGGCGACCTCGACTGGATTGTCCTCAAGGCGTTGGAGAAAAATCGTGCCCGCCGTTATGGAACTCCCTCGGAGCTTGCCGCCGATGTTCAGCGCTTTCTGAACAACGAGCCCGTGATAGCGCGCGCGGCTTCCACCGCGTATCGCGTTCAGAAATACGTGCAGCGTCACCGCGCCGCGGTCGGCGTTGCGCTCGGCGTGTTTCTGCTGCTCCTGGGCTTTGGTATCACCGAGTTTCTGCAGGTGAGGCGCATCACTCGCGAGCGCGATCGCGCCAGCCGCATCACCGACTTCATGGTTGGCATGTTCCAAGTTTCCGATCCCAATGAAGCCCGCGGAAATACCGTGACTGCGCGCGAGATTCTCGACAAGTCTTCCAAAGAGATCGCTGCCGGCTTGTCGCAAGACCCGGAAGTTCAGTCCGACCTGATGGAAACTATGGCCCGCACCTACACCAATCTTGGGCTTTTCTCCCGTGCTCACGAACTGGCCAGCGCCGCGCTCGCCACTCGCCAACGCAGGTACGGCCCGGAGAATCCCAAGACTTTGAGGTCGCAAACCCAGCTGGGATGGATTCTCGATCGCGAGGGCCACGATAGCGAAGCGGAAAAACTGACTCGCGCCACCCTCGCCACGCAGAGGCGAGTCCTCGGCGCGGAAGATCCTCTCACCCTCGAGACTATGGACTACTTGTCCGTGATCCTCGAAAAAGAAGGTCAATATAAAGAGGCGGTGACGCTGCAGCGCGATCTGGTTGAGATGCGCAGCCGCGTTTTTGGGCCTGAGAGCCTGCCCACCCTGCGGTCCATGTCAAACCTGGCCGGAACAGTCAGCCAGGAAGGCAACTTGGCCGAAGCGGAGCAGATGTATCGCAAGACGCTGGACATCGAACTGCGCGTGCTCGGGCCCGACCATCCTCTCACCATCGCGACCACCCACAACCTGGCGAACAAAGTCCAGGAACAGGGCCGCTACCTGGAGGCCGAAAAACTGTACCGCGACGATCTTGCCGCCGAGGAACGCGTGTTGGGCCCCGAGCATCCGGACACGACCGATACCATGGTGACTCTGGCCAACAATCTCAGCCACGGCGAAGGTCGCACGGCCGAGGCCGAAACCCTCTACCGCAAAGCCCTCGAGATCGAGCAGCGTACCTTGGGACCCAACCATCCCTACACCGTCCGGGCTTCGGAAGGCCTGGCCAACATACTCTCCAACTCCGGCCACTACTCCGATGCCGAGAAGTTGCATCGCCAGGTGCTCGCGGTCCGCGAGCGTACCCTTTCCCCCGAGCACACCGACGTGCTGCTCTCGAAATACAACCTGGCGGAAGTCCTGTTCCACGAAGGCCATCTCGCCGAGTCCGAAAAGCTGTTCCGGGAAACAGCCGAGGCCCAGTTCCGAGTTCTCGGTCCCGACGATCCCGATGCTTTGGCAAGCCAGGCGATGCTTGCAAGACTTCTGATGGCCCAGCATCGCTACCGCGAGGCTGAAACCCTGGCCCGAAAGTCACTCGAGAGCCAGATTCGGGTCCTCGGTCCGGAACATGCCGATCCCATTAGCACGCTTCAATACCTGGGCATGGCGCTCGCCTACGATCATCGCTACCGCGAGGCCCAGAAGCTGTTCACTGACACACTCGCGAGACTCGACAAGACGCAGCCCCCAACGCTTCCCTTCGCCTGGTACGGATTCGCCTGTGTCGCGCTTGCTGCCCATGATCGCGACAATGCTCTTCAATACCTGACTACAGCCGTGAATAAAGGGTACAAGGATGCCGACCACATGCGAGCGGACGAAGACCTGGCGGGACTGCGGGACGACAGCCGTTTCAAAGCGCTGCTGGCCGCAGTCTCCAAGCCTGGTCCATCCCGGCCTCAGACGCCTTGATCTGCAACTGAGCAGCTTCTCGATTGCTTGTCATCCCAGAATTTTCAGTGAATCCGGAGTGAGAGCTCTAGAATGACGTAACGCCCGACAGCGTGAGCTGCAAGAAGCCGTCGACAAAGGCAGCGCGGATGTCCGCGCAATTCCGCACAATCCAGTCCGGCCCGGCTTGGCGCAACGCCGACTCGTTCACCGTGGTTGGGAACGCGATGACTCGCGCGCCCGCTGCCTTTCCCGATCGAATTCCAGAAGCTGCATCCTCCACCACGACGCAATCCGGCCCGGCATATCCGAGCACATCCGCGGCTCGCTGGTAAGGCTCGGGATGCGGTTTGCCATTCCGAATGTCCGTCGCCGTCACCATGGATCGCGGGGCCGGGACGCCCGCCGCCCTCAGTCGCACTTCCGCCAGTGCTCGGGTAGCCGAGGTGACGATCGTCCACCGGTCCGATGGCAGGCTGTTCAGTAATTCCAATGCCCCCGGAAGTGGAATTACGCCTTCGAGATCTTCCTTTTCCATTTGTTCGACCCTGCGATTCTCGACTTCATGGTCTGCATTCGGCAGGTATTCCCGAACATTCATCAGGCTGGGACGCCCGTGGGCCTTGGCAATCACCTGCGCTGGGTCGAACCCGTGTTCAACTGCCCAACGTCCCCACACGCGTGCCACCGCCGGGGTCGAATCGATAAGCACGCCATCCATGTCAAACAACAATGCCTTGCAGCGAATCATGTTCCCTTTTCGAATCCTCATTATCCTTCCAGATTGGCACGCGCCGTGTCGACTCAAACCGTAATGCCAACATTCTTGGAATGATTTGGCCCGGGTACTTCATGTGGAGCTTGCGCTCGCTGTCGGCCCTCGCCAGTTCCGATCGAAACGCCAACATCTGCCACCTGCTGAATTTTCTTACAACGCCGCATCCGATTGGTTTTTACTGCATCTGTGGACGCTGAATACTTCTTTTTGGAGGCTGCTCGATGGCTACCACCTCCCCGGCGAAGTTCCGCATTGACGTTGACATTCACAACTTGTTGATGAATTCTGCCGCTGGTCGACCCGCAATTCCTGAGCCCAAAGGCGCAACTCTTCCTGAACCTGTCTTCCCGCAGTATCCCGCTTTGCTGGCAGATCCCGGGCCTGAAACTTTACCCGAGAAGCGCGACTGGACTGCAAGCCAGATCGCTCGCAAAGCGCGCGGATGGCTCGTGCCTTATCTCCGCTCGCGCTTGATGCCGGGAGACTTCCACCCGATCACCGCCTATCTTTTTCTCGATTACAAATGCAATCTTGATTGCTGGTACTGCTGGGCCTTCAACAACAAAGTGAAAGGAATGAATGAAGACGTCGCCCGCCGGTCCATCGATTGGCTCTACGATAATGGCTGCCGCGTCCTCGCATTGATGGGAGGAGAGCCTTTGCTCCGTCCCCAGTTCGCTCACAAAGTTGCCTACTACGCCGCCAAGAAGGGGTTCTGGATTTATGTCGGCACCAACGGCCGCTTACTGCGTCCAGAAGTGACCGACCGCCTCGGCGATGCCGGAGTTGCGGTTTACAACTTCGCGCTCGATGCCTGGGACGAGAAACCCGGCCTTCCCAAAGCCTTGAAGCCGGTTCAAACGAACCTGGAGTACCTGATCCGTAAGCAATACGTTTACGGACACATGGTCTTCTTCAACATCAACATCTGCCGCAATAATCACGAGGATGTAAGACAGATCACCGAGTATGCGCGGGCACACCGCCTTGCGACCGACTATCACATCAATGAAACTCCCATGCTCGAGCAGGACGAGCACTTCAAACACCTGGAGGAGAACCCAACCTATATCCGTCCGGAAGATTGGCGCGCCGTGGATGATCTGGTGGATTGGATTATCGAGAAGAACAAAGCCGGCTACCAGATGGTGAACTCGGTGCAACGCCTGCAGGAGATGAAAGCGTTCATGCGCATGTCCTCCGGGGTCGACCTTCGTCAGTACGGGTGGTATGGGGACGGCACCGGGACCAACGGTAATGTCGCGCAACAGATCGCATCCATGCCCGGTATCGTCCAGGATGAAACCGGCCTTCACTTCACCGACTGGAACTGCCGCGGGGGACAGAACAACGTCATTATCCGTACCGACGGAACCGTTGCGCCTTGCTTCCCCATGTATCCGTCCAGTTTCGATTGGGGCAACATCGACAATCCCAAGTTTGAGGAAAAGCAACTGAAAGACATGAAGAGAACCTGCCAGCGTCACTGCTTTTCAACCCTCAATCACAACCTCGGCTACTGCTACAACGATGCGCGCGTCATCAAGTGGCTTTGGAAGCAGGTGGTTACCAACAAACTCCGTGGTGGTGCTCGAAGCTTCGAGGACTAAGTAAATGCAACGGGAGAGGCGGGCGCCGCGCGCCCCGTCCACTCCCGCTGCAAGATTTCCACAGCACCATCTCTGCTTCTTTCCCGCAATAGCACCGGCGATTTTTCTGATTACGCCGGTGCGCATGCTATTCAGTCCGCATTCGTTTTTCACTATTTATAATTTCCGAATGGCCGACCGCATCATGAGCGCGTGTGTGACCTGCCCCAAGTGTGGAATCTGGGTGGTGGTGGAACGTGAAATTTCCGCCGGAATGAAGGGTGGAAAGTTCCGTGCTACGTGTCCCGCGTCGGATTGCGGCAAGGAATTCGAATTCGAAAACGTGGAGACCCGCGTCTTCGAACTTCCTCCCGCCATCTTCGAGCGGCGACACTTCTTCCGTTCGGAATTAAGGGAAGCCTGACGGGCCTTGATGCTTACGCCATGTCGGAACGCCGGGGCATCGTTGCAGGCGCACTCTCGGCCAGGGCGATCGGCAGAGGCTCGACCCCATCCAGCGGCGTTGGCACCTGCACAATCCGGTTTCGTACCGCATACAGCACCAACTCGGTAATCGAATGCAGATCGAGCTTGTGCATGATGTGGGCGCGGTGCGTCTCCGCCGTCTTCACCGACATGTCCAGGATAGTGGCCACTTCCTTCGTGCTCTTGCCCTCTCCCAGCAACTGCACAACCTGCCGTTCCCGCGCCGTCAAACTCACCACAGCCGTCCGTTTCGACCGCAGCCCTTCTTCCACCAAGTGCGAGAAACGCGGCGTAACGTAGAGTTTCCCGTTCCGCAAAACTTCAGCCGCCTTCACCAGAGACTTCGAAGCATCCGACTTCAATAGATAACCACGCGCACCCGCCGCCAGGACTTCACACACCATCTGCTCGGATTCGTACAACGACAGGATGAGCACCCGGCACGAGGGCACGGCGGCGACGATTTGCCGTGCCGCTTCCAACCCGTTCAGATTCGGCATGCCCACGTCCAATACCGCCAGGTCTGGTTTGAATTCGATCACGCTGGCTACTGCTGCGCGTCCATCCGCCGCCTCGCCGACCACCTTCCAGTTCGGCTGCGCCTCTAACATCGCCCGCAAGCCGTGACGCACCACTTCATGGTCATCTGCAACTACGATGCGGTACAGATTCATGGTTGTTCTCCCGAGAAGAACGAGTATTCAGCAGGTACCCTTCTACTCTGGACCAAGTCACCAGACCATACAGCGGATCATGTATTTGGGATCTCGAAAAATACTCCCGGCTGTGAGGGCTTGCCGCGAACCATCGACTTCTCCTTTAAACTCTCCTCTCCATGACTATCCGCCTTTTCGCCGAACCGTGGTGGGTCAACCTGCTGATTTTCGTACCGTTCCTGTGCTATGCCGGGTGGCGAAAATCGCGACTGGATATTTCCACCCGCCCGCTCCTGTTCGCCTTCCTTTTCGCAGTCGCCTTCGGCATCGCAGAGAGCGCCGTGGTGGTCTACCTTCGCGCCGCCGCCGGGCTGCTCCCCGGGCTTGGAGGCGCCCTTTCTGACGTGCAACGGCTCGCGCCACGCGATTACATCCAATCCCAATCCATCTCGCAATTCCCGCCGAGCTTGCTTACAGTTGAAGTGCTTCGAGAATCGGCCACCATGGTCATGCTGCTCGCGACTGCCGCCCTTGCCCACTCGCGGCTAAAGGAATGTTTCGCGTTTTTTGTATGGGAATTTGCCACCTGGGACTTGGCCTACTATGCAGGACTATGGCTTCTGGTGCGCTGGCCTACTTCTCTCAAGAGCCTGGATGTCCTCTTCCTGATCCCCCGCCCATGGATCTCGCAAGTCTGGTTTCCCCTCCTGGTAAGCTCCCTCTCGCTCATCGCAGTGGCTGCAACCTGCTCCAAATCATCTCGATCCACTGGGTAACCTCAACGCCTGTTACCGCCGGCAGTAACCAAGGTCATCTTGTTGCGGAGGTCATCGTGGCTCAATCTATTGAAACAACGGTATGGCTGGAAATGGGGCGTGAACCCGCACATGAGTGAGACCAAGACTGCCGCGATTGGAACGGATTGGACCCAACTGCTCACTGATCCCGACCTGGTAAGCCACCTGGGAACCCTGTTGCAAACCTATCGCGAAGCACCTCCCGAAAAACGGGAGCAGGCCCTGATTGACGCCATGCGGCAAATCAAACAAGGAAAGCCGGCAGCGAGCGCGTCGGCACGTCCCACCGCGCAGAGCACCACTGACCCCCCGCGCACCACCTCCGTCCCGCAAACCGTTCCGCCGTTTGAGCCCGACATTTTCACTCCATCCTGGGGGCAGGATCGCCGCCAGTATCCGCGGCTCAAGTGTTTCGTCGCGGTGGAACTGCGCCTGGGAAACTCCACCACTCCGGTCTGGGGCAATCTTTCCAATACCAGCATGGGCGGATGCTTCGTCGAAACCGCCACTCCCGTCCCCACCGGCGTGAACGTAGAAATCGGACTGTGGGTGGCCAATGGCAAAATCTGGGTCAAAGGGATGATTCTCAACGGCATCGTTACCCGCAGCAGCCCCTGTTTTGGCGTGCGCGTGCGCTACTCGGAATTGGGCACAACCGAGCGCGAGAGCTTAAAGGAATTCTTGAAGTTCGTGGAAACCAGCACTCGTGGCTACGCCCGTCAAAACGGGTACCTCGCACAAATCAAGCGCTAGAGCCGTAAATCGCCCTTTCAACGAATCCCTTCACCTTCCTGCAACATCCCATGCTTATAATGGCTCTTTTTTGAGCCGGCACAGAACTCTGCCCGTGTTGCTGCACAGCAGAGCAGGCCGCTTGGGAAATTGGTAGACTCGATAGAGATCTCCAACGGTTCACTCTGTTCCAGCAATTCACCCGGGATTCTGTCGGATCCAGTTGCCGGAACACCGTCGAAAGGAATTCTTGCATGGTGGCAAGCGAGCAAACCTTGCTGAGCACGCAACAACTGGAAACCCTTAGCATCAACACCATTCGCACCCTGGCCATGGACGCCGTGCAGAAGGCCAATTCCGGCCACCCTGGCGCTCCCATGGCGTTGGCCCCGGTGGCCTACGCTCTCTGGCAACAATTCCTGCGCTTTGATCCCGAAGATCCCATCTGGCCGAATCGTGATCGCTTCGTACTTTCCAACGGCCACGCCTCGATGCTGATCTACGCTCTGCTCTACTTGACCGGAGTGCGCGCGGTGAATCCGAAATATGAAACCCTGGGCGAGCCCGCGGTCAGTCTCGACGACATCAAGCACTTCCGCCAGCTCGACAGCAAGACTCCCGGCCACCCCGAGTACCGCATCACCTCCGGTATCGAGACCACGACTGGCCCTCTCGGACAGGGTTGCGGCAACAGCGTCGGCATGGCGATGGCCGGCAAATGGCTGGCTGCGAACTACAACCGTCCCGGCTTCGAGCTCTTCGATTACAACGTTTATACGATGTGCGGTGACGGCGACATGATGGAGGGCGTGAGCAGCGAAGCCGCTTCCCTCGCCGGTCACTTGAAGCTCTCCAATCTTTGCTGGATCTATGACAACAATCATGTAACCCTTGATGGTCCCGCGGAGTGGTCGTTCAGCGAAAACGTCGCCCTTCGCTTCAAGGCGTATGGCTGGAACGTCGTCGAAGTCACCGACGCAAATAATCTCAAGCAGCTCTCCGACGCTTATAACGCCTTCCTTAAAACCAGCGATCGTCCGACGCTCATCGTTGTTGACTCGCACATCGGATACGGATCGCCCCACAAGCAGGACAAGAGCGCCGCACATGGCGAACCCCTCGGCGCCGACGAAGTGAAGCTGGCCAAAAAGAATTATGGCTGGCCCGAAGACGCACAGTTCCTGGTTCCGGATGGTGTGCTGGATCATTTCCGCGAAGGCATTGGACGCCGCGGACACGAACTCCGCAACCAATGGATGGAGACCTTCAAGAAATACCAGCAGCAGTTCCCCGCCCTCGCCGATCAGATTGATCGCATGCAGCACCGTGAACTGCCGGATGGCTGGGACAAGAACCTGCTGGCCTTCCCCGCCGACGCCAAGGGCATTGCTACCCGTGAAAGCTCGGCCAAGGTTCTCAATGCCATCGCGCAAAATATTCCGTGGCTGGTCGGCGGCTCAGCCGACCTCGCAACTTCGAACAAGACGACCCTGAAGGATATGGGCGATTTCCAGGCCAACACTTACAAGGGCCGGAATTTCCACTTCGGCGTTCGCGAGCATGCCATGGGCTCAGCGCTGAATGGGCTGGCGCTCTCGAAGGTTCGTCCCTTCGGCGGCACCTTCTTCAACTTCAGCGACTATATGCGGCCCACGATTCGCCTGGCTGCAATCATGGAGCTCCCCGTCATCTATGTCTTCACCCATGACTCGATCGGCTTGGGAGAGGACGGTCCCACCCATCAACCGGTAGAGCAACTGCCGTCACTGCGGGCCATACCTGGCCTGATCGTAATGCGTCCTGCCGACGCCAACGAAGTGACCGAAGCTTGGAAGGTCATCATGCAACTTCGTCATGAACCGGTGGCTTTGGTTCTGACGCGCCAAGCGGTGCCGACGTTTGACCGCACCAGGTATGCCCCGGCCAGGGGTGTCGCCAAAGGCGCATACATCCTCGCGGGTGATGTCGAGGAAAAGCCCGATGTGATTTTCATGGCGAGTGGCAGCGAAGTTTCCCTTTGTGTCGGCGCGTACGAGCAACTGAAAGCTGAAGGCGTGAAAGCGCGTGTCGTGAGCATGCCTTCCTGGGAGATTTTCGAACATCAGGACCAGGACTATAAAGATGAAGTCCTGCCGCCCGACGTAAAGGCGCGGGTCGCCGTCGAGCAGGCATCCACGTTCGGATGGTCGCAGTACGTCGGCTCCTATGGAAAAGTGATCGGCATGCACACCTTCGGCGCTTCGGCGCCCTTAAAGGAATTGTTGAAGAAATTCGGCTTCAGCCCCGACAAAGTCGTCGAAGCGGCCCGCGAAGTCATCGAGAGGTCAAAGTAAGACGGCCGTCTCGTCCGACCACGCACAACAGCGCCGGCCTCTGGTCGGCCAAAGTTAACAAAGAGGTCTTATGAATCCAACCGGAGTTCTTGATACTGCCAAGGCCACGAATCATCTCAAAGATCTGCAAAAGTTTGGCCAGTCGGTGTGGCTCGACTACATCCGCCGCAACCTCATCACCAGTGGCGACCTGAAGCGCTTTATTGACGAAGACGGACTTCGCGGCATCACCTCGAACCCGTCAATCTTCGAGAAAGCGATTTCCGGAAGTACCGATTATTCCGACCTGCTTAAAACGCTTGAGAAGGAAACCGACCTGGATGCCAAGGCGAAGTACGAGAAACTCGCCATCCGCGACATCCAGGATGCCGCGGACATTCTCCGCCCGGTTTACGACAGCACCAGGTTCCGGGACGGCTACGTCAGCCTGGAGGTCTCTCCCTATCTCGCCCGCGATACGCAGGGCACGCTCCAGGAAGCCCGCACGCTCTGGAAAGCCGTCGGCCGCCCGAATGTCATGATCAAAGTCCCCGGCACAGCCGAGGGCATTCCCGCGTTCCAGCAACTGATCAGCGAAGGCATCAACGTAAACGTCACCCTGCTTTTCTCCCAGGATGTCTACGAAGAGGTCGCCGAGGCCTACATCAAAGGCTTGGAAGAGTACGCAAAGAAGGGCGGCGATCTCAGCAAGATTGCCAGCGTCGCCAGCTTCTTCATCAGCCGTATCGACAATTCTATTGACAGCATCGTGGCGGCGCGGCTGAAGTCATCCAAAGATCCCAAAGAACAGGAAACTCTCAAGAGCATCCTGGGCAAGGTTGCCGTGGCCAACGGCAAGCAGACCTACCAGCGCTACCTGAAAATCTTCGGTACCGACCGCTGGAAGAAACTCGCTGCACAAGGCGCTCAGACACAGCGTGTGCTCTGGGCCAGTACCAGCACCAAGAACCCGGCCTACAGCGACGTCCTCTACGTGGACGACCTGATCGGTCCCGACACTGTCAACACCATTCCTCCCGCCACCTTTGACGCCTTCCGTGAACACGGCAAAACCGCGCCGACCCTCACCGAGGGGATTGACCAGGCGAACAAAGTCATGGATACCGTCGCCAGGCTGGGCATCTCGATGAAGGAGGTCACCGATAAGCTGACGGACGAAGGAGTGAAGCTCTTTGCCGACGCTTTCGATAAATTGCTGCAGGCGGTCGAGAAGAGTTCCAAATCCGAGATAAGCCCAAAAGTTAGTCGCCAGCAGCAAAGTTTGCCGGAGCCGCTGGCGAGCGCAGTCAAGTCCGGCAACGACGAGTGGCGCGCTGGTGGCAAGATGCGCCGCCTCTGGCAACGCGACGCTTCCCTCTGGAGCAATGACGACGAGTCGAACTGGCTGGGATGGCTCGGTATCACCGAAGAGCAGATTGCGCACATTGCCGATCTGCAGAAATTCGCGGACGAAATCAAGAAGGAAGGTTTCCGCCATATCCTGCTGCTCGGCATGGGCGGCTCGAGCCTCGCGCCCGAAGTTCTTCGCATGACCTTCGGCAAGGTTACCGGCTTCCCCGAACTCCACGTTCTTGATTCCACCGATCCCGCGCAGGTCAAGGCTTTCGAAAACAAGATTGACCTGGCACACACGCTGTTCATTGTTTCCAGCAAGTCGGGAAGCACGCTCGAACCCAACATCTTCAAACAGTATTTCTTCGAACGTGTGAAGCAGGCTATCGGCGCCGATAAGGCGGGCAACCGCTTCATTGCCATCACCGATCCCGGATCCAAGATGCAGCAAGTGGCCGAAGCCGACCACTTCCGGCGCATTTTTCATGGCCTGCCCAGCATCGGCGGCCGCTACTCCGCGCTCTCCAACTTCGGCATGGTACCCGCCGCAGCCATGGGCCTCAACATCGCCAAGTTCCTCGACCGCACCGAAGAGATGGTGCAGGCAACTCACTCCTCCGTCCCAGTTGAGCAAAATCCCGGTGCATTGCTTGGCATCGTCCTCGGCACCGCCGCGAAGCAGGGACGCGACAAGCTCACCATCATCACTTCACCCGGCATTTCCGACCTCGGCGCCTGGCTCGAACAACTCATCGCCGAATCGACGGGCAAGCAGGGTCACGGAATCATTCCCGTCGATCGCGAACCGCTGGCCGCGCCCAATCTCTACGGCAACGACCGTGTATTCGCCTACATCCGCCTCGACTCGGCTCCCGATAAGGACCAGGACGCCAAAGTTGCGGCGCTCGAAAAGGCAGGGCAACCGGTTGTCCGCATCTCGATGGCAGACGTCTACGACCTTGGCCAGGAATTCTTCCGTTGGGAGATTGCCACTGCGGTTGCCGGTGCGATCCTCGGAATCAATACCTTCAATCAGCCCGATGTCGAAGCCAGCAAGATCGCGACTCGCAGCTTGACCTCCGAATACGAGAAGACCGGTTCCCTTCCCGCGGAGACCCCGATTCTCGAAGACCATGGGATCAAGCTGTTCACCGACCCAAAGAATGCAGAGGAGTTGAAGAAGGCCGCCGGAAATAACAAGACCCTCGCCAGATACCTTAAAGCCCACCTTGATCGAATTCATCCCGGAGATTACTTCGCGGTCCTGGCCTACATCCAGATGAATGACGAGCACGAGAAGGCTTTGCAGGATCTGCGCACCGCGGTGCGCGACAAGAAACATGTCGCTACCGCGCTCGGGTTTGGACCCCGCTTTCTGCACTCGACCGGACAAGCTTACAAAGGCGGTCCGAACTCCGGCGTTTTTTTGCAGGTCACGAACGATGATGCCGCAGATCTTCCGGTACCCGGACAGAAATACACTTTCGGCACGGTAAAGGCGGCACAAGCGCGCGGGGACTTCCAGGTGCTGGCGGAACGCGGCCGCCGTGCATTGCGCGTCCACCTCGGCAAGGATCTGAAGTCGGGCCTCGGCCGGCTTGCAGCAGCATTCCGCGAAGCGTTGGGCTAAGGCTCCATTTGTTGGCGACATCCCGAACCGGCGAAAGCCGGTGAGAGACCTTGCGCACACCGCAACCGTCCCCGAGGCCGCGCAAGGTCCTTCGCCCGGCAGCTCAGGATGGCGTCCGGGAAAATAGGCTCTTCAGTTTTCACCTTTACAAAAACGTTTTAATACCCCAAAGTAAGGAGCAACCATGCGACTGGGAATGGTAGGTTTAGGCCGGATGGGCGCCAACATGACGCGCCGCCTGATGCGCGGCGGTCATGAAGTTGTCGTCTCCGACCTCAGCGCAGACAACATCAAGAACTTGGCGGGCGAGGGCGCCATCGCCTCCTCCTCGCTCGACGATTTCGTCGCCAAACTCGGCAGGCCGCGCATCGCGTGGCTCATGGTTCCCGCGGGCGCTGCCACAGAAAGCACGGTGCAGGAACTCGCCAGGCGCATGAGCGCGGGCGATATCCTGATCGATGGCGGCAACTCATATTTCAAGGACGATGTTCGCCGCTCCAAGGAACTCAAGCGCAAAGGCATCCATTACGTGGACGTCGGCACCAGCGGCGGTGTCTGGGGGATTGACCGCGGTTACTGCATGATGATCGGCGGGCCCCGGGAAGCCTTCCAGCAACTCGATCCCATTTTCAAGACGCTCGCTCCCGGGCGCGGCGATATTCCCCGCACTCCCGGACGCGAACGAATCTCCGGCACTGCCGAGGATGGCTACATCTACTGCGGCCCCTCCGGAGCCGGCCACTTCGTGAAGATGGTTCACAACGGCATCGAGTATGGGCTGATGCAGGCTTACGCCGAAGGTTTCGACATCTTCCGCAACGCCAACACCAAGGACATTCCAGAAGACTACCGCTACGATCTGAACCTCGCCGACATCGCCGAAGTCTGGCGTCGCGGGAGCGTAGTCAGTTCGTGGTTGCTGGACCTCACGGCGATGGCCCTGGTCGAGAATCCGACACTTTCCGAGTACAGCGGCTTCGTGCAGGATTCCGGGGAAGGCCGCTGGACCATCCAGGCTGCCATTGACCAGGGCGTGCCTGTAGACGTGCTCTCCGCCGCGCTGTTTACCCGTTTCCGCTCGCGCCAGGAGCACACCTTCGCGGAAAAAATGCTTTCTGCCATGCGCCAGAAATTCGGCGGCCACGTAGAGCCAACTGCGGCGAAGAAGACCGCCTGAGGGGAATGAACATGGCGCAAACCGAAATCATGCCCACAGCGCAGCAGCAGAAAATTGGCCGCCCCGGTGATCCCTGTGTCATGGTCATCTTCGGCGCTGCCGGCGATCTGACCCGCCGCAAGCTGATTCCCGCTTTGTATAACCTCGCCAAATATCAACTGCTCTCGCGTGAATTCGCCATCCTCGGTGTCGCCCACACCGAGATGTCCACCGAGGACTTCCGCAAGAAGATGCTTGACGACATGAAGGAGTTCGCGCCCGGGGCCAACGACGGCGAGATCTGGGACTGGTTCGAGAGCCGCATGTACTACATCACCGGCGAGTTCGACGACCAGAATCTCTACGTCAAGATCAAACAGACGCTGGCCAAGGTCGACAAGGACCATGAGACCCGCGGTAACTTTTTCTTCTATCTCGCGACCGCTCCGGATTTCTTCGGCCCCATCGTCGAGCAGCTTTCCGCCCAGGGGTTGATGGAAGAAAATAGCCAGCACTGGCGCCGGGTGATCGTCGAAAAGCCGTTCGGACGCGATCTCGATTCCGCCAAAACCCTTAACCAGCAACTGCTGCATGTCGCCAGCGAGAAGCAGATTTACCGCATCGATCATTACCTCGGCAAAGAAACCGTTCAGAACATCTTGGCTTTCCGTTTTGCCAACGGGATCTTCGAACCCATCTGGAACCGGCGCTACATTGATCACGTGCAGATTTCGGTGGCCGAAACGGTCGGCGTTGAGACCCGCGGAGGCTATTACGACACCGCCGGGGCGCTGCGCGACATGGTACCCAACCACATCATGCAGCTCATCAGCCTGACTTCCATGGAGCCGCCGATCTCGTTCCACGCCGACTCCGTCCGCGATGAGCAAGCCAAGATCCTGCACGCCATTCAACCGCTCAGCTCGGAAGAAGTGCTGACCCGCAGTGTGCGCGGCCAGTACGGCGAGGGCGTAATGAATGGCCAGCATGTGCCTGGATATCGCGAGGAAGAGGACGTGCCGCGCGACTCCCGCACCGAAACCTTTGTCGCCATGAAGCTTTTGATCGACAACTGGCGCTGGGCGGATGTGCCGTTCTATATCCGCACCGGAAAGCGTCTTCCCGGGCGAAATACTCACATCGTGATCCAATTTCGCCGTGCGCCCTTTGTTCTGTTCCGCGATACGCCGGTTGATACCCTCATGCCCAACCAACTCGTGCTGCATATCCAGCCCGAAGAAGGCATCTCCCTGCGCTTTGCCGCGAAGGTTCCCGGCCCGGTCATGCGCCTGGGCAGCGTGGACATGAACTTCGAGTACATGGATTACTTCGGCCAGCAGGCGCCGCAAACCGGATATGAGCGTCTGCTCCACGATTGCATGATTGGCGACCAGACCCTGTTCCAGCGCGCCGACATGGTGGAGGCCGGATGGTGTGTGGTGAGTCCCGCGCTCGACGTGTGGCGCGCGCTGCCACCGCGCAACTTCCCCAACTATGCCGCGGGAACCTGGGGTCCCCGCGAATCCGAAGAACTGCTGGAAAAAGATGGACGACACTGGAGGAACTTCGAAAAATGATCCTGGCCGGCGACATCGGAGGCACTCATGCACGTTTGGCGTTCTTCGATGTCGAGAATGGAAGTTTTCGTCTGGTCGCCGCTTCCGTTTATCCCAGCCGCGAATATTCCGGCCTCGATCAGATCGCGATGAAATTCGTCGAGAGTTCTGACGTGCATGCCGAAGCCGCCTGCTTCGGCATCGCCGGCCCCGTCCGCAACGGCCGAGTCGAAGCTTCCAATCTTCCCTGGACGGTGGACTGTCTTCGCCTCGCGCAGGAACTTCAAATCAAGAACACCGTCCTGATCAACGATCTGGAAGCCAATGCCTGGGGCATCGCTGCACTTCAAGCGGAAGATGTGGTTTCTTTAAATCAAGTGAAAGGCGTTCCCGTCGGCAACCAGGCCGTGATTTCAGCCGGCACCGGTCTCGGCGAGGCTGGCATGTATTGGGATGGGATCCAGCACCACATCTTCGCCTCCGAGGGCGGCCACACCGACTTTGCGCCCCGCAACGAGCTGGAAACCGATCTGCTTCGCTACTTGCATGGGAAGTTCGGGCATGTCAGCTACGAGCGGGTGGTCTCAGGGCCCGGCTTGGTTAACGTCTTTCATTTTCTGCGCGACACCGGACGCGGCGCCGAACCGCGCTGGCTCACCGAAGAGATGGTCCATAGCGATCCGGCCGCGGCCATCTCCCACGCTGCGATTGAAGGCAAGTGTCCCCTGTGTGAACATGCAGTGGACCTTTTTGTCTCGATCTTCGGCGCCGAGGCCGGCAATCTTGCTTTGAAAGTCATGGCCACCGGCGGCGTTTACCTTGGCGGAGGCATTGCCCCAAAGATCCTTCCCAAGCTTGCCAGTCCGCTGTTCATGCAGTCTTTCATTGCCAAGGGACGCATGCAGCCGCTGATGGAAGCGATACCCGTATGGGTCATCACCAACGACAAGACCGCTCTTCTCGGCGCCGCGCGCTGTGCCGCTCTGCGAAACCATCATTTGGCCACAGTTCTCAAGTAATGGCGGGACGGGAATCCAGGCGCCGGTTTACCATTTCATGATGGCTCGCGAAGTCCGCATTTTCGATACTCCCCAACAACTCTTCGATTCCGCGGCGAGCGAGTTTATTTCCCTGCGCCCGCGTACGGTCGCCCTCTCCGGCGGATCCACTCCCAAAGCGCTGTACTCGCTGCTCGCTGCTAGGTACGCGGAAAAAATTCCCTGGAGCCAGCTTTACTTCTTCTTCGGCGACGAGCGCCACGTTCCGCCCAATGACCAGGACAGCAACTACCGCATGGCCAGCGAAGCCCTGCTCTCAAAGGCGCCGATCCCGCCGCAAAACATCTTCCGCGTTCCCGCGGAAAATCCAGACGCCGAGGCCGCCGCTCTGGCATACGAAAAATCAATTCGCGATTTCTTTGGCGTGAAGCTCGAAGAATTTCCCCGCTTCGATCTCATCCTCCTCGGCATGGGTCCGGACGGCCACACGGCATCCCTGTTTCCAGGCTCAAAAGCGATCGAGGAGCATCACCGCATCTTCGTCGCGAACTGGGTGGAGAAGTTCAAGACGCATCGCCTCACCTTCACCTTCCCGGTCCTGAACCACGCCGCGAACGTGGTTTTCATGGCGACAGGAGAGAACAAGGCTCCTGTCATGAAAGACATCCTGGAAAACCTCAAGAGCACTCTACCCGCAGCCCAGGTTCAACCCAGCAACGGCCGCCTGCTCTGGCTTCTCGATCGCGCCGCTGCCAGTCAACTCACTTAACTCTCACGGACTTTCATCTCCGCCTCTTGTGCGCTTGACATCCCGATGGAATGGGCAGAAACTGCGGGACACTTCCCCTCCCCTCGGAGTAGAATGCAGGCCCTGTTCTCTCCGATCACGCGCAATCCCATGGAGGAACCACGTGAAGCGTCTATACTCTCGCCTCGTTCTCGCTGCAGTGATCTGCCTGTCGGTTCTGGAGGCCACCTCGCACGCCCAACTTAACGCCGTGTACTTTGAGAGTAACGTCGGCTCGCTTCCCTTACAGAACGCGATCTACGGCTTCAGCAACGATGGCACCGGCAAACTCACTGCTCTTCCCGGATCGCCTTATCTGACCGGCGGCACCGGCGTGTTTGATCCCGGCGGGCTCTCCAATTCCTTCGACGCCGATCAGCAGATCATCGTGAACCAGGCGGGAACCCTGATGTGGGCCGTAAACGGAAACAGCAACAACATATCCGTATTCAATATCAATGCGGACGGCAGTCTGACGCCGGTCCCCGGCTCACCCTTCGACTCGGCAGGGTCCGATCCCGGCAGCCTCAGCCTCGATGAAACTTCCTCTCCGATGATCCTCGCCGTCGCCAACAAGGCCTCTGATCCCAACCAGGTGGACGGCCCGCCGAATTACACGACATTCTTCGTTGACGCCACCGGAGCGCTCACTCCCACCGGACACAGCGTCCCGCTTGCGGCCGGATCATCGCCCTCGCAAGTGATTTTGCATCCCGTGGGTCATCTGATGGTCACCGACGACTTCCAGGCTCGCACCATGTCCACCTACCGCTACAACAGCACTGGAACGATGACCTTCCTGCAGTCGGTCACCCCGCAGAACAGCGGCAATTTCCTGGGTATTGCCATGCATCCCACGCAGCCCATCGTCTATGCCGCGACCCCGTCGCCCACGCAGGGCAAGAATTTTATGAGTGCGTACAGGTATCAGACCAATACCGGCGCGCTGACTTTTCAGAGCATCGTCAAGAACGGTGGCCGTGCCACATGCTGGATCGCGGTCAACGCCGCAGGCACGAAATATTACGATAGCGAAACCGTCTCCAACACCGTGTCGGTTTACGACCTGACCAATCCAAACAAGCCCGCATTCCAGCAGCAGGCCACGTTGCCGTCCGGGGGCACACCGCTGAACCTCGCGGTGGATCCCACACAGAAATTCGTTTACGTTCTGCAGGCCAAAGGCGTGAAGGAGTCCTCGGCGGGTACCGGAGTGCAGGCCCGACTGGTAACGCTCACCATCAACAGCGACGGCACCCTCTCCGCCCTGAACGGCCCGATTCCAATCACACTGCCGACAGGGGAGACCCCACTGGGCCTCGCCACAGTGCTGAAGTGAGTTGAATACAACCCTGAGCCGCAGGCGAAGGATCCCGCGTGCACCACCGAGCGAGCGCGCGATCACCCCCGGACCACTACATGCGGGTCGGGCCGGTGCGCACACCAGCGGAAGAACGTTTCCGAAGTACCAAACAGGTCGCGCGTATTCGGATTGCTCAACGCCCACCGGAAACCCTGACGCGTAAACTCCACATCACGCTCGGTCACCATGTCGGTGTCCTTCAACCACCCCGCGCGGCACATCGCGTCTCGGCGGATTGCCACCTCGAATTTGTACTGATGGCTGAGATCGAAAATCCGCTTGGCGGTCTCGGAGGCCGCAATCTGCCCCCGTTCGAAGGCCTCAATCAGTTCCACCGCTGCCGGAAAGTATTGCCAGTAATCCGGATCTTCAAACGTCGAGAACACCGGACGCGCCGCGTCGCCCTTGAAATACTTCTCCTCGCGAGTCTCCGTGAAATCTCGCAGCGCGTTCATCACCCGGAATTCCGTAATCACGGTGCCCAGCGCCCACACTCGCATCCATGCGTTCCACAAATCGAAATCCGCCCACGAAATGAACGCGCCATTCACCAGGTTGTCGTTGTAGTCGAGCACCTTCTGTTGCAGCGGTTCGATATGCGCGAACCGTTCGTCATCGAAGTCGTCGCTGGCCAGGGCCTCGAGCAACGGGTCGAGCAATGCATGGATCACCTCGACGGTGTTGATCATCCCGCGCGAGAACAGCGGATCCACCGCTCCCGCCGCGTGCGACATCATGCACCAGCGATGTCCAATGGTCTGCTTCGACGAATATTGCAGCCGCCCGGTCGAGACCCAGGGCCGCACGGTCTTGGCGTTTTCAAACTGCTCCGCCACGCTCGGAAATCTCTTCAGAAATTCCCGGAACTCGCTCTCCGGCGTTCCTTCCGCCTTGGGATGCCGCCGCGGGTCAACCGTCAATCCGATGCTGATCAGCGGGTTGGTGGACAGCGCATGGTTGTTGAACGGAATCACCCAGAACCATCCGCGATTGAAGCAGTGATGCAACGTGCTCTGGTGCCACGACAATGACAACGGGTTGCGGCCCTCCTGAAACGGAGGCACATCCACCATGTGCGTAAACAAGCTGCGCGACTGGTGTTTCAAGCGGGTCGGCTTCTCGCGCAAATCATAGCGGTCCGCAACCACGCTCTTGTATCCGGTGCCGTCCACGAGATAACGGGCGTGAATCTGTTCGCCGCTGGAAATCGTAGACCGCACTCCCTGGCGGTCAATTTCCAAGCCGCTGACCTGGGTTTTCTGCATCGGCACTGCGCCATGATGGATCGCAAGATGAAACAGGTACGCATCAATGTCCTGGCGAAACCAGTGGTTCTCATCCTTCGAACTGGTTCCAAACTGCAATCCCTCGCGCGAATCGTAAATCTGTCCTTCGCGGTGATACGCAAAGCCGAACGAGCGCTTAATCCCGCAGGTGGTACACACATGCTTCGCCAACCGGTCGGGATAAGCGCAATGCTCGATCTCCGGCATGCCGTACTTCTCCGCCAATAGCGAGATCAGCAGCGATGTATGTGGGATCGTCGACTCACCGACGGCAAACCGCGGATGCGTATCGGAATCGATCAGCGCCACCCGTACGCCCTGTTTGGCCAGCACCGCTGCCATGATGGACCCGGCCATCCCGCTGCCCAAAATCGCGACATCGAATTTGAGATGGTTGCTCATGATTAATGCTGGATCAGCGCCGCGCCCCAGGAAAATCCCGCCCCATTGGTGGTCAGCATCACCAGGTCGCCTTCCTTGATGTGGCCTTCCTCAAGGGCGTCCACGTAGTCGAGCACCATGTCGGTTTCCTGCAGATGCCCGTGCCGTTGCAATCCCTCGGTAAAAATCTTTTCTGGCGGAATCATGAACGCGTTGCAAAACGCCTTCTGGTCCCAGGTCGAAAACGTCGGATAGACATAGTAAGAAACTTCATGCTGCTTGCGTCCGATGCGGGCCAGCGCGTCCCGCATCACTTTACGGAACATGAAAAGATTAATAGGAATCACTTCCTTGTTGAACTTCGGCACATCTGCGGTCATGTGCAGCCACTTGCCTTTGGTGTCGCCGCGCTCCCGGTTGTGAAAGCCGGGAATGTACCACACGTCGTGGATCTTCCCCGCGGTCGCGACCTCAACCGAGAGAATCCGCCGCTTCTCGTGTCCTTTTTGCAGAATCACAGCGCTGCCGCCATCGCAGATCACCGTGATCGGATAGTAGGTGTGGTTGAACTCCGGAACCTTGTCTCCGGCAAAGAGCAATGCGGTCTGATAACGGTCAGTCGCGGCCATCATCGCGCATGCGACCTTCAGCGTCGTGTGGTAACTGGCGCACCCCCCGGTATTGACGGCGGTAGCCAGCGCTCGCGTCGCCCCCAATTCTTTCTGCAGCAGTCCGGCCGCGGACCAGGTTGGCGCTGGATACTCTTCGGGAATACTCGTGAAATCGAAGATCAGGTCGATCTCTTTGGGGTCCAGTGCGGCTTGCTGCAAAGCTCGTCTCGAAGCCTCCAGGGCCAGGCTGGCCGCGCTTTCTTTTCCCGCCACATGCACAGCTTCGATCCCGATGTCCCGCTGAAAATCCACATCTGCGGCCAGCTTCTCCTGGGGAATTTCCTCGTCACGAAAAATGTCAGCCACCGCCTTCCTCGTCGGAGGCAGGTAATAGCTGGCCGACAGTATTCCGATCCCGGTATCCATTCGCTCCTCAGTAGCGCAGCAGCGCCGCAGCCGACATGTAGCCCATTCCGTCTGACACCATGAAAACGTGGTCGCCGGGCTTGAGAGCGTTCCGCTCTGTCAGGGCCAGGTAATTGACCACGAAGTCGGTGCCTTGCAGGTACCCCTGATCGCGAAGCTTGCAGGCGCAGACCTGTTCCCGGGCCAACCCAAGCATCTCCAGCATTCGGGCATGGTGCGCGCGAGAAACGTTGGGCAGGATGGCACAGGAGATACTCTCGATCGTAAGCCCGCTGCGTTCCAGCAATCGCGCCGCCGCTTTCTTCAAGTGATCGCCGGCGAGCGCCGCCTCGTAGCGCGGCCCGTCTATCGTAAGGCGATACATTGCCGGCTCGTGGCGCTCCAGCGCTCCGCCGGGGATGTAACACACATCGTGGTTCTCGCCTCGCGTCGCGATCTCCACATCAACCACTGCCGCCCTCTCCGCATCCCGGCGCAACACTACCGCTCCTGCGGAATCTCCCAGTACAGTGACCGGCCCGTTCCCCTGCACAATGTGATTGCCCGGAATGGCGATGTCCCCGGCCACCAGCAGCGCCGTTTTGAGCTTGCCATCGGTCTGCAACATGGCCGTAGCGGCACTCAGCGCCATCAGGAAGTTCCCGCTCGCTCCCCCACTGAAGCCGACCGTAAAGGCCTTGGTCGCCCCCAGTTCGTGTTGCAGCTTATTGCTCATATTCCAGGCTGGCACCAGGTATTCCTGGGGCAGAATGCTGTAATCCACGATCACATCCACTTGCGCCGCCTCCACCGAGGCACGCTGTAATGCTTCCCGCGCCGCAGCCAGGGCCAGCGAGGACGCGGTCTCCGTATCGCACGCCGGCACTTCCTCGATGCCGAGTGTCAACACCGTAGCGGGATTCACGCCCTCGCGCTGGGCAAGGTCCTCCACCGATTTCCTTTGCGCTGGAAACGCGCATGCTGCACCCAGAATTCCGACTTGGGGTTTTGCGCTGCTCATGTGAAAAGACGATGGGGAAAATGCGAGGGCCGCAAGCGCACGAAGTATTGGGCTCGATCCAGGATTTGTCAAGCTGCAAAACTTTGCATGAGACGCGCGAAAAACCTGGTACAAGACGCATTTCGGCCGGGTCTTCGTCCGTGGTGAAACTTAGTATCGTGGGTGGTTACGCCTTAGCAGCCCGTTGCGAACTTCGCGGGTGGACGAGGTTGTTTTCAAAACACCGGCGAGAGCCGGTGCTTCTTCTGAAATAGCTTGCGGTCCACTGTGCGCAGCACTTCCGCCACATCTGTGCCCGTGATGTAGGACGCCATGCCCCAGTTGAACGACATCTCGTAATCTTTTTTGTTGTTCAGGTTCCACTGCTCGACCAGCCGCTGCAAACGCTGCATGGGAAAGTCGGCTTGCTCTTCGGTAGTGTCCGGCATCATGATCAGGAATTCGTCTCCCCCCTGCCGGAACGCAACATCACCGCCGCGAAAAACAATCTTGAGAATTTTCGCGAACTCGACCAGCACCAGGTCCCCTTCCATCGCTCCGTGCGCCTTGTTGATCTTCTTGAAGCCATCCAGGTCAATGCTGAGGAAGGTCAATGCGCTGCCCAGCCGGTTCGCCCGCGAGACTTCTCGCGGAATCATCTCGTTCAGCGCTCTTCGGTTCAGTAGCTGGGTTAACGGATCTACCAGCGAAAGGTTTTCCAGCCTCTCATTCAAAACGAGTTCACGAATCAGAGAACGCCGGGTGGAATTCAGAGTCAACTTCTGCGTGAGCAAGTAGATATTAAAAAGCAGAATCAGCGAGGTAAGTCCAAAGAACAATTGCGGTACGTAGCTGTGATCAATGCGCACCACGCGTTGGCCCCACATCACGTTGGGAAGCAGCAGCGCCAGCACTCCGCCGGTCAGCACCACGATCACCAGGACGCCAATTGACCAAAGCTGCAGATCACGCCCCGACAATTGCTGGATCTGTTGCTGCAGCTCCTCTGCCCTCGCTAACATTGAGGGATGATTCGCTTTGGGTTCGTTGATCTCTGACATCTGGCCTCCTCTCGCGCCGACACCGGTGCCGACAGACCGTGGGTCCACTAGAATTGTCTCCGAGCCAGGCTGCCTGCGGCGCGAGGAAAGTACCGCCGCAGGTTACCCTCGTAATGGATTCGGGGAAGAAATCAAGAATGGGACTCTGGCTGCGGACCGTTTTGCAGTAAGTTTCGAACGCGTTACAAAGGTCGCGATTTACGAGTAGCTGACATCCACCAGAACGTTCCGCCCGGGCTCCTTGCGGAAAGTGATAGCCACCTTCTGCCCAACTGGCAGCGCATTGCGCACGTCTCCATCGAAAACCAGCAGGTTCCCCGGTGTGCTGCCGTTGGAAAGCGTCACGATCGACTTGTTCGGTTCGCCGACCCCGGACTCGTAAAACTGCACGTTCTCCACCCGCCCACGCTGCACCAATCCCGCCGCGGTGGCTGCCACGGCGCTGGCGCCCTTATGCGGCCCGGCGCCCACCGCCGCCGGGTTGCGGCGCGCCTTCAACTCGAGTAGTACGTTGAGCCCGAGAATGCCTGAAATTCCCAACAGGATCAGCGCGGTGAACAGCCCGTCTACGGTGGTGATCGCACCGTAGAGAATTATGTAAGCTACGCCAAGGAGCGGAAGCAGCGCCAGCACAAGCGAAAGGACCAGCATCATAGGGTTTCCCGCACGGATTTATAGCAGAAAACTGGCCTTGGTTTCATCTGCGGATAGCACGGGCGGTAGTGGCGGATGGTGCTCCTGGCTGGGTTTGCCCCGCCGCTCAGGCGCACTGATCGCGCCAGTCCCCGATCTCTTTCAGGCCTTCGGCGCGAGTTTGCTCAAATAAACGGACTTTGTGGCGGGTATGCTCGAACTCGTGGATGTCGGCCCACACCTCGGCTTGCCACGCCAGATCGTGCACCGCAGATTCTCCGCAGCTGGCGCAGCGGGTATGCAAACGGCGAACGATTCTCCTGGCTTCGGGCGTGTCTTGCAATTCGATGAAAATACACCGGACTTCCTGGATGTCTTCGTTCTCCCCAATCAGGTGTTCGTAACGCAGCAGGAAATTGAAGCCTAGCTTGCGCGCTTCCAATTCGGCTTCGTTGCGGGTATGGAACGGGCCATACTCCGCCCGCAACTGCTCGGTGGAGTCGCAAGCCATCCAGAAGGTTTCTTTGTAAGCCATCGCTCGCCTCAGCAAAATATGGTCGAACCCAGAGAGAGAAATCAGGTCGCGCCTTCAGAAGAGCAATTCGGTGACCGGATGAGTCAAGCTAAGTAGCTTAATTTCCATCATCTTGGAGGACTTCCAACCCGCTTTCCGAGCTTTCATGCAAGCTTTTGCAGGATTTTTCCCAAAAATCCATCCCTTCAGGTACGCCTGTCGTCACTTGGCGTGACGCCCGCTGCACGGTACCATCGCTTTTCCCCGAACCTAATCCTGACCGCGCGAAAGGTGCTGCCGAAGGCATGGGTCAACGCCGGGAGCCTCGTAAGGAAATCAAGGTGGCGGTCCGAATCTTCGGCACCGATGCCCATGGCCGCCCTTTTTCGGAAAACGTCTCCACTTCGGACGTAAGCCGCGAAGGCGCCCGCGTCACCGGACTGCGAGCCCAGGTCCGCGTCGGCGAAATTATTGGCCTCACATACCAGTCCAACAAGGGACGGTTTGCCGTCAAGTGGGTCGGAAATGCGGACACCACTCAGGAAGGCCAGGTGGGCCTGGAGAACGCAGTGCCGGGTAAACCCTTCTGGGATTTTCCCCTCCCCGGTCCTGGCATGGACGAATACGGACGCCATACCCGCGGCGTCGAGCGCCGCCAGCATCCCCGGCTGAAGTGCCTGAATTCAGTCGAACTCCACCCCGCTGCCGCCACTGCCCCTATCTGGAGCAAGACCACCGAAATGGGCCTGGGCGGGTGCTTTGTCGAAATGCCGATGCCGCTTCCGGTCGGCACCACCTTGAAAATCAGCCTGTGGGTCAAGGATGAGAAACTTCGATTCAGCGGGAAGGTCGTCAATAGCCGGCCAGGTTTCGGTGTCGGCATTCAATTCACCGAAATTTCACCCGAAGATCTGCAACGCCTCAAGGAATTCCTCAAAAGCATCACGCGCATTCCGATGAAATGAATGCTCGCCCCGGATTAGCGTGTTGCGGCGAGACAGGATGCCCTCCAATCGCGTCCCTTAGGCCACGGGTACCGGAAGGGTGATCACGTTGCTCTCATCCAGGATCGGCGGCATGCCTTCTTTCTCATTCAGGCAATGCTCGATTGCCGCTGAAAGATAGAGTTGCTGCACAGGCTTGGTGAGATAGGCGCGCGCTCCCAGTCGGGTCGCGATCCGCGCGCTTCGCGGATCATCGACTCCCGAGCACATGATCACCTTCAGATCCGGCCAATAGGAGTGCAGGCGCTTCAAGGTCCTGAAGCCATTCATGCCTGGCATCTGCAAATCCAGCAGGATGACCGACGGCTTGCAGCCATGCGCCAGGCGCTGCAGCGCTTCCATGCCGTTGTTGGCGGTTTCAACCGTGTAGGATTCCAATTCCAGCATTAAACGCAGATAGCGCTGCATTTCGGCGGAATCGTCAATGACCAGCACAGTCCGTTTCGTATCGCTCAGTTGCGCAGATAGCATATGAGTCCGTGGCTGTTCCTTGTTTTGATCCCCATTGCTAACTCGAGCCAGCTTCCTCAGATCGTGAAGCTGGGGCCAGAAGATCGAGTTAGTAATTCCACACTGGGGTTACCCAAGTTAGATCCAGCAGTCCCCGTGCCGGAGATCCGTCAGAAAGTCAGGGAACCTCGATGTTCCGTTCACTCCAATCCTTTTTTGGGACTGTGGGTGTTTATCGTTCCCGCCCTGCTTCCGTCAACTTCATAACGCACAGCGTAGAACGTTGTGTTTTCAGATAGATGCCTCCTGTCCACAGAGCACTGCACCATCTATGGTGCACCTGCCAGGAGTCTCGCGTGGCTGGCTCCTCCGCACCATCACCCGAACTGTGCTTTCGAACCTCATCCCGCGCTGGCTTTCCCGAGTGGGGATTCGTTTTAATTCTGTGAAAATCTCGGCGCAAATCAGGCCTGGCAGGAGTTCTGACGACCGGCCGTTTCTTACTGCCGAAGCTTCGGCAGTCATCTCGCCTCGCGCTTCAGCCTCCAGGTTCCACTGCCCGTTTCAGTTCTCCTGCTGTTCGTCGACTCGGATTCCGCCGGGGCCTTTCCAAGCAACCGATTGCTGGCTTCGCAACCAACCCCGCGGAGGCTTGCACCGTGCTGCGTTCAGACTGCTGTCTCCATCATCTGCGCCGAGCAGTGCAATCCTAGTTCCGTAATCCACTTCGAGCCTCCGTGCGCCGCGACATACATGGCCAGTTCCAGGCGGCTCCACACGCCGATCTTGTCGAATGTGCTGCGCAGATAGTTCTTGACCACCTGCTCAGTGGTCCCGATGCGGATCGCGATTTCACGATTGGTGAGGCCTTCCCACACCAGAGTCGCAACTTGAAGCTCCTTGGAAGTTAACCGATCACGGGGTTGCATGTTTCCATCTCCTGTTTCATGAACATTGCGGTCGCCAGCTTCACGCGTTTTCGGCCTTCACGGATGCCCGCTCGTAGAAACAGCGTGCGCAGGTGCTGTTTGACGGTGCGCGGGCTGATATTGAGCTGGTCCGCAATTTCCTTGTTGCTGCAACCCTGGACCAGCAGCCTCAACACCTCCTCATCGCGTTGGGTGATCTTGATGTCATTCAGATTCGTCATACCTTCCTCACTCGCCTGGGTTCTTGGAGTTCGGCCTTGACGGGAAGCAACGCCCTCCTCCAAGCACGCCCTTCACCAAACCTTCGCCGTGCTCCCGGCCTCGTAGTTTGTTACGTTTTGGACGGCTGCGGTCGCCCGCGGCTGTGGATTTCCGGTTTCACTGCGGGAATCAACCGTCCTGAAAGTGAACCAGGGACCCGGGCCGCAAGGCCCCTCCACCACTCACGCCGCCAGATGACGCCATGCCTCAGACACGCTACAGTGAGCCTGTGCGGGTACTGATCATCGAAGACGAGCCACGCCTGGCCGAGAATATGGCGCGCAGCCTGCGCGAGAGTGCAGGCTATGCGGTCGACATCGCCCCCGAAGGACAGGAAGGCGCTTTCCTGGCCGAGAACAACAGCTACGACCTGATCCTGCTCGACCTGATGCTGCCCAAACTCGACGGCATGCAGGTGCTGTCGAAGCTGCGCGAAGCCGGCCAGGACACTCCGGTGCTTGTGGTCACCGCACGTGACGAAAAGGAGTCGGTGGTGGCCTTGCTGAACGCCGGGGCCGACGACTACATCACCAAGCCCTTCGATCTCGGCGAACTGCTGGCCCGCGCCAAGGCCCTGATCCGACGCGGCAAGGGACGCGGAACTCCCGTCCTCACCATCGCCGACCTGGAACTCAACACCGTCAACCAGACCGTGCGCCGCGGCGGCCGCAACATCTCCCTGACCGCCATGGAGTATCGCGTCCTCGAATACCTCGCGCACCGTCCCCGCGCGGTGGTCTCGAAAACCGAACTGCTCGAGCATCTCTATGACTACAACTGGGAGAAGTTCAGTAACGTGATTGAGGTCTACATCTCCGGCCTGCGTCGCAAGCTGGACGATCGCTCATCCAAACAACTGATACACACCATCCGCGGGCAGGGATATATTCTGCAGGATGAGGCCTGATGTTGCGGCATTCCATTAAAGAGCGGCTGATCTCGACCGTGGTTCTGGCGCAGCTGATCCTCGCCTTCGGCCTGCTCATCACCGTGGTCTTCTACACCAGCCGCAGCCTGCGCTCAACCCTCGACTCCCATATTCAGGCGCACGCCATGAGTGTGGCGGCATTGGTGCGCTATACCGAAGACGCCACCGGCGACGTTTATTTTGATGACACGCTGCTTCCCGACCCGGTCGATCCCGCACACCCCGACCTGTTCGCCGTCTACACCGAGCGCTCCGGCCTTCTGACCAAGTCCGCGAACTGGCCGGCCGGATTTGATCTGCCCACCACCGGCCCAGCTCACTGGAATTTCTATCTGGATGGGGTACCCTATCGCGGCCTGCGGGCCTTTCACGTGCCGGTGCTCGATCGCGAAGAAGGCGTCAAGTTCCGCTCCCAGACGCTCACCGTGATTTATGCCTCCCCGGAACTTCACCTGCGAAGCCAGGTGCGCGACTCGGCCGTATTTATCACCCTCGCCAGCATGCTGTTTCTGGTGCTCACGGTTCTGCTGTCGCTGTGGGGCATCCGGCGCGGGCTCTCCCCGCTGCGCGACCTGGCAACTCAAGCCGCGTTGGTCTCCGCCAACCAATGGCGTCTCGACCTTCCTGACAGCGTCCGCAGTGTGGAAGAGTTGCAGCCGGTCAATCAGTCCATGACGGAAATGCTGGGGCGGCTGCAACGTTCGTTCGAGCAGCAACGGGAATTCATGGGCAACGCGGCCCACGAGTTGAAGACTCCGGTCGCAGTTTTGAAGTCCACACTACAGTCTCTGCTGCAAAAACCGCGCACTTCGGATGAGTACCGCGCGGGGCTCGAACATTCACTCGAAGACACCGAGCGCCTGGAGAAGCTTCTGCAATGGATGTTGCGCCTGGCACGCGCCGAGCAGTGGGCGCAAGGCGCGCTGCGCCGCGATCTACCCCTCATTGAATTGACCGCAACCTGCGAGGAGGCGGCCGATCGCATGCGCAACCTTGCCGAAAGCCACCATACGACCATTCGCATTGCGAAGAATGGACCCATTCCCCTGCGCGCCGATCCCGAGGACCTGCAACTGGTCTGGAGCAACATGCTGGAGAATGCGGTGCGCCACAGCCCCGAAGGGTCGCTGGTCGAAGTATCGGTCGTGAAGGTGGCAGAGCGCGCGCAAGTCGTCGTGACCGATCACGGCGAAGGCATCTCCTCCTCCGACCTGCCGCATGTCTTTGATCGCTTCTATCGCGGCGACCGCTCGCGCGCCCGCGCCACCGGGGGCTTTGGCCTCGGCCTCGCCATCAGCAAAGCATTGATTGAAGCCTACGGCGGGACCATTCGCGCACAAAGTACGCCGGGAGAAGGCACGCAGATGACGGTGGAGTTGCCGGTCACCGCCGACAAGGCGGAAAGCGCGTGATTTTGAGTTCTGGCTTCTTGAATCTCAGAGATCAACAACCATCCCATCAGCCATGAACGGGAAGGGCGAGTCTGCAAACACTTTCGTACTTCCTTCATTCAGCTTCGCTTAAGGTACTCTCCCTCACCATAACCATTCGTGTGCCCGGAGAGCGTCATGAAAGTTTCTCTGCTGATCGCCATCGCCGTCTGCGCCAGCGCCTGGGGGCAGACGGCCATCAACCTCGATCCCTCCGCTAACAACGCGCCTCTCACGCTTACTCTCCACGATGCCCTCGTCATGGCCCGCCAGGTCAACCCCGAGTACCGCGCCGCGCTCACAGACTACGGACTGGCCAAAGAAGACAAAGTGCAGCGCCGCGCCGCGCTCCTGCCGAACGTCGACTTCACCACTTCGTTCCTCTACACCCAGGGCCACGGAATTCCTGGAGTGGGCCGGTTCATCGCCAATAACGGGGTGCATGAGTACATCGCGCAGGGCGGTGCACACCAGGTCTTCTCGCTTGAAAACATTGCCGAGTTCCGCCGCACCCAGGCTGCCGAAGCCGTCGCCCGCGCGCGCGCCGAGATCGCCGCGCGCGGCCTGGTAGTGACCGTGGTCCAGACTTATTACGGCTTCATTGCGACGCAGCGTAAGTACGCAACCGTGCAGAAGGCTGCCGCCGAGTCGCACCACTTTTTCGAGATCACCCAAAAACTCGAGGCCGGCGGAGAGGTGGCCCACTCCGACGTCATCAAAGCGCAGATCCAGAACAACGAGCAGCAGCGGCAACTGCAACAGGCGCGCTTTGAGATGGATCGCAGCCGACTTGATCTCGCAGTGCTCGTGTTCAAGGATTTCAATCAGAACTTCGCTGTCATTGATGACATGCAGGTCCCCGAGCCGGTTCCCAGCTTCGATGAGGTGAAGGCAGCGGCGGGTAGGAAAAATCCGCAATTGCAGGCCGCGCTCGCGGCGTTGCACGAGGCGCGCCAGGAGGTGGCAGTGGCCTGGAACGGCTTTCTCCCCGCCCTCAGCCTCGACTACTTCTACGGCATTGATGCCAACCAGTTCGCCATCAACGGTCCCCTCGATCCGCTGACGGGAACGCGCACCCGCAACCTGGGCTATTCCGCGGTCGCGACCCTGCAGCTTCCGATCTGGAATTGGGGAGCCAACATCAGCAAGGTAAAGCAGGCGAACCTGCGCCGGAACCAGGCCAATGTCGAACTCAGCGCCACCCAGCGCGAATTGCTGGCCAATCTCCAGTCCTTCTACGAAGAAGCGCAGACCGCCGGCGTCCAACTCGAATCGCTGCGGCAGTCGGCGCAACTTGCGGAAGAAAGCCTACGCCTGGTCAACCTCCGGTACCAGGCTGGAGAGTCCACCGTTCTCGAAGTCGTGGACGCGCAAAATACCTTAACCATGGCGCGCGGCGCATTCGACGACGGGCAAGTGCGGTTCAAGCTGGCCCTGGCGAACCTGCAGACCTTGACGGGGAACTTGTGAGCCGCGCCGCTACCGGTTCCCGCGAGGTTCCCCGCAGGCGATCGCCCAGGAACAAACTCAAGCCATCGGTTCTTCTTGCCTGGTTATTGCTGCTGCTCTTCGTCGCCTGCTCCAAAAAAGAAAAAGAGCCCGAGCCCGAAGTCGCGGTGCAGGTCGCGCCGGTGGGCAGCACCACTCTCGAGTACACGGTTGCAGCCGATGCGGTTCTGTTTCCGCTGGCGCAGGCGGCGATCGTCCCCAAGGTGAGCGCTCCCGTGCAGAAGTTCTACGTGCAGCGCGGCAGCCGCGTCCATCAGGGCCAGTTGCTGGCAACCCTCGAAAACCGGGACCTGAGTGCAGCTGCGGAGCAGAACCATGGCGATTACGAACAGGCGCAGGCCGCCTACGAAACTACCACCGCAGCCTCCCTGCCCGCGGACCTGCAGAAAGCGCAACTCGACGTAGACGCCGCAGCCAAGCTGCTTGAGGCGCAGCAAAAAATCTACGACAGCCGCCAGAACCTTTTCCAGCAAGGCGCAATCCCGCGCAAGGACTTCGACCAGGCGGGAGTGGATCTCACCAACGCCCGCAACCAGTACGAGATTTCCAGGAAGCACCTGGACGCCATGCTGGCTGTCGAGAAGCGCACGACGCTGCGTTCCGCGGCCGGACAATTGCAATCGGCCAAAGGCAAGTATCTGCAATCCACCACACAGCTGAGCTACACGGAGATTCGCAGCCCCATCACCGGGTTCGTCACCGACCGCCCGTTATACGCGGGAGAAATGGCGGCCGCCGGGACAGCACTGATCACGGTCATGGACACCACCCAGATCATCGCGCGGGCGCACATTCCGCAAGTCGAAGCGGCGCTGCTGAAGCTCAAAGATAAGGCGACGATCACCGCACCGGGCGCGCCCCAGGGACTGGAGGGCGCAGTTTCAGTGATTAGCCCTGCGCTGGATCCCAACAGCACCACGGTCGAAGTCTGGGTACAGGCACAGAATCCGAACCAGGCCTTGCGCCCCGGATCCAGCGTGCGACTCTCGATTGTGGCGCAGACCATTCCCAACGCGCTGGTCATCCCCGCAGAGGGGCTTTTGACCGCGCCCGACGGAAGCGCCTCGGTAATGGTCGTGGGCAGCGATGGCAAAGCCCATCAGACCGAAGTGAAAGTGGGGGTCCGGCAGGATGACCAGGTGCAAATCACCGATGGCCTGCAAGTGGGCCAGAAGGTGGTGACCGTCGGCGCTTACGGCTTGCCCGACGGCGCCAAGCTCAAGATCGAGCAGCCTGGAGAAAAATCCTCACCCGATAAGCCGCAGCCAGACAAAAAAAAGAGCGATGAAGATGCCAGCTAGGACCGTGGCGCCTCGCGAGTCCTCGTTCTGGTTCACTCGCCATTCCAAGCCCGTCATCTTCCTGATCCTGACGCTGGCCGCGCTGGGCACTTACCTGGCCTTCACGATTCCGATTTCAGTTTTTCCCACCACCAACTTCCCCCGTGTGCTGATCGGCATTGATAACGGCGTCATGCCGATTGACCAGATGATGGTGACGATTACGCGTCCCATGGAAGAAGCGGTCAACAGCGTGCCCGGATTGCAGGCGGTACGGTCCATCACCAGCCGCGGCTCGGCTGAGATCGACCTCTACTTCGACTGGCACGTGGACATGTTCCAGACACTGCAGTACGTCAATGCCGCGATCTCGCGGGTGCAGCCCGAATTGCCGTCCACAGCGAAGATCGTTGCGAACCGGCTCACATTTGCCAGCTTTCCGATCATGGGATACAGCCTGACCTCCGACAAGGTTTCGCAAACTCAGCTCTGGGAAATGGCGACATACCAGCTGAAGCCAAGGTTGAGCCGCCTGGATGGTGTCGCGACGGTAGTCTTGCAGGGAGGCCAGGAACCGGAGTTTCACATCACGCCCGATCCGGCAAAACTGCTGACTACCGGCGTCACCGTAAATGACATCCTCGACGCGGTCCGCCGCACCAACCTCATCGATTCGCCGGGGCTGATCGAACAGAACCATCAACTGGTCCTCAGCTTGATCAACGGCCAGGTGCGCACTCCAGAGCAGATCGCGTCCACGGTGATCAAGACGACGCCGGCCGGCATACCGGTTCGCATCGGCGACATCGGCTCGGTTGCGCCCGCGGTGAAGCCCGTCTACACCATCGTCACTGCAAACGGAAAGCCCGCGGTCCTGTTGAACATTGACCGGCAGCCCGACAGCAACACGGTGCAGGTCGCCGACGAGGTCCACGCCGAAGTCCAACGCCTTCGCCAGACGCTTCCTCCCGGAGTCGTGCTCGAGCCCTTTTACGATCAGTCCATCATCGTGAGCCAGTCCATCAAGAGCGTGCGCGATGCCATCCTGCTCGGGTTGCTCCTGGCTTCCATCATCCTCGTGGTCTTCCTGCGCGACTGGGGCACTTCCGTGGTGGCGGGCCTGGTGATCCCGGTCACGGTAGCGGTTACCATCATCGCGCTCAAACTGCTGGGCGAGAGCTTCAACCTGATGACACTCGGAGGACTGGCCGCCGCCGTCGGCCTGGTCATCGACGATGCCATCGTGGTCGTGGAAAACATCGTGCTCCACCGTGACACTGGCCAGGACCGGCTGCAGGCGATCCGCAGTGCGCTGGCTGAGATCACGGTGCCCCTGGTCGGATCAACCATCACACCCATCGTTGTTTTTCTTCCCCTGATCTCCATTGTCGGAGTCACCGGAACTTTCTTTCGCGCGCTGGCCGTGACCATGGCGGTCTCGCTGCTGACTTCGCTTGGCCTCGCACTCACCTGGACCCCGAACCTGAGCCAGTATTTCATTCGTGAAAAACATGCAGCGCCAGGACAAAACGGCGACTCGTTCCAAAATCTTTTGGCGGCGGAGGAGGCCCACGTCGGAAACTTTTTTCGCAAGGTGATTGGTTTTCACCAGCGCTGGCTGAACCGCGCGCTCGACAAACCGCTGTGGTTAGCGGGTTTCAGCGCCGCGCTGATCGTCGTCTCTTATGTCTGCTACCACTACTCCGGCTCGGACCTGCTGCCCGAAATGGACGAGGGCGGATTCGTCCTCGACTACATCATGCCCGCCGGCAGTTCGCTCGCCGAAACCAACCGCGTCCTGTCTCACGTGGAGCAGATCCTTCGTGAGACTCCCGAGGTGGAAAGCACTTCGCGTCGAACCGGACTGCAACTCGGCCTGGCTTCCGTCACCGAGGCCAACACCGGCGATATCTCGGTCAAGCTGAAGCAGGACCGCAGTCGTGATATCGAAGAAGTGATCAACGATGTGCGGGAGAAGATCAGGACCCAGGAACCCGCGCTCGATGTCGAGTTCATCCAGGTTCTGCAGGACATGATCGGCGATCTCACCAGCGCCCCTGAACCCATCCAGATCAAAATGTTCTCCGAGAACCAGGCAGAGTTGGAGCGGTGGGCGCCAAAAGTCGCCGATGCCATTGCCAAAGTCGAAGGCGTCGTCGACGTCCTGAACGGCGTGGACAACACCATCAGCGGGCCCGCCGTGGTGTTCCAGGTGGATCCCAGCGTGGCGGCGCGGGCTGGATTCACGCCCGAGGAAGTCGCAACCGATGCCGCCGCAATTCTGGAAGGCGAACCCGCGGCGCCGCCGGTCGTGGCCGGCGATCGTGCTTACACCTTGAGGGTGCGCTTCCCGGCCAATAATCGCTCCAGCCTCGAAGCCATGAGCAACACCCTGCTGACCAGCAGTTCTGGCCGCACGGCAACGTTAGGATCGCTGGCCGCCATCACGCAGCTTCCCGGCCAAACCGAGATCCGCCGCGAGAACCTGCTGCGCGATGTGGCCGTCACCGCGCGCCTGGAAGGCCGCGATCTCGGCTCCGGAGTTGCCGACGTCCAGCGCGTTGTAAACGGGCTCAAACTGCCCCCCGGCATTCGCGTGGAGTATGGAGGCACTTACCAGGAGCAGCAGAAATCGTTTCGCGACCTGGTCTTTGTGTTGATTCTGGCGATCTTGCTGGTTTTCATCGTGCTGCTGTTCGAGTTCCGCACCTTCGCGGCGCCGGTCGCGATTCTCGCTTCCGCGCTGCTCTCCACCTCCGGCGTGTTCATCGCTCTGCTCATCACCAGGACCACCTTCAATGTCTCGTCGTTCATGGGAATGATCATGGTGGTGGGTATCGTGGCCAAGAACGGCATCCTGCTGCTCGATGCCGATCAGAAGCTGCGCGAGCAGGGCATCTCAGCCCACGATGCCATGATGCAGGCCAGCCGCCGCCGGCTTCGTCCCATCGTGATGACCGCGATGGCGACGGTGGCGGGCATGCTGCCGCTCGCCTTCGCACTCGGCGCCGGGTCGCAAATGCTGCAGCCGCTTGCCATTGCCGTCATTGGGGGCGTCCTGATCTCGATGGCCCTTTCGCTGATCATCACCCCCGCCGTGCACTTCTACCTCAGCCACCAGGAAACGCACACGTAAAACGGAAACGCAGCATGCAGGTTGCAGTTCGCGCGAACCGGAGCATGCGCCGGTCCCCCTCATCGCCTTGATGACACCGAAATACGCGATCGGCACGCAACCGCCCGGCCCGCTTTGGAAGCAGGCCTGAACTTCCAATCACCAGCGGCCCGCGCCAATGCCGGGTCAACTGGAGACTTCCCCATCGCTTCGACCGACCGCACCTTTCCCGCGGAGTCGATAACCAGGATCAAAGCCGATTCCGACTCGGAAAGATCCGTCTCCGGCCGTGTCAGCAGGATCGGTTCCGGCGCGCGCACTTCCCCGTCACCCATCGCATCAAACACCGGGGAATGTTTCTTGCGACCTGAAGTGGAAGGAGACACCCCGTCAACCTGCGAGCGGATACCGCGAGCGCGGGCCTCCAGAAGCAGGCCCCGAATTCGATTCAGATCTTGCGCAGGCCACATCTCAGCCAAAGATCGCCATGCCTGCCGTTCCCGCCCGCTGTAAAGAAAGGACCATACGATTTGCAATACTTCTGTTTTTGCAATTTGCAAGCGATGCAGGCGCTCGGCAAAGCGTGGGCCGCTGGGTAAGTGCTCGGCAATGCCTTCTTTGAAGTCGCGCGCGTCATCTCGATTGAGCTTGGCTTGCAGCTTTGCAATGTCCGCGTCGAAATCGCTTTGGAATTCGGAGCTGACATCGAGCAGTTTGCCCTGAGAAAAGCGCAGAACCATTTTCGGAGCAGAGTCGAATTCAGCCAGGCTCAAGCCTTCGAACCCGGCAATGGTCGCGGAATCGTCAGTCCAGATTTCAACCTTTCCATCCAGGTCCTTGTCGGCGGCAGCGAAAGCGGCTCCTGCCTTGAGGGTCCGTAATAATCGCGGTGGCTTGCCGAGCGAGTAGATCCGGTACTCCACGCAGCAGTCGCTCTCCACCCCTTTCACTTGGAACGCGGCGACCGGTGTGCCCAGACCGAGGTCTACACCAAAGGCGTCCAGGTCAACCTGCGAAGCATCGGTCGCAACCGGCAGCTGATGATGGTCCCAGCTTAACTCGGCTTCGCATTTGCGGACCGCCAAGTCGCCGTTTCTTGCGGCGCCCACGCGGACCGACACCCCGGAATAGAATTGCGCCTCAAACCTGCCACTCCCCTGATCGCAGAGCACCGGTAGCTCCTGAGCAACACAAGAAAGGACTGCAATCAAAAGCAACCAGGCAGGCGCGGGCACTCTGAGACTTTTCAACATAGTCATTCCGCCGACCGCAGCGACCAAGGATTCCGCAACGGCGGACCGGAGCCGGGAGAATCCTACGTCCGGAAATCCGCAATCCCGTCCCATACCAGTTGCACCGCGATGGCCAGGATCAGAAATCCGAAAATACGGTTGATGGCTCCGGTCGCACTCGGCCCCAGCCGCTTCACCAGCGGGCCTCCCAGCCACAGAAACAGAAATACCGCTACTCCTACGGCTGCGATTCCGATCAGCATGCCGAAGTAAGTCACGGGGGAGTCGGCATGTGCGGCTAGACCCATCACGACTCCGATCGATCCGGGCCCCGACAATATCGGCATGGCCATCGGGGTCAGCGAAATGTCTTGCTTGGTGTGCGCCTCGGCGGTTTCCGCCGGGGTGATGCGGCTGCTCGCCGTCACCATACCCCAGGCCGTGTTGGCCACGATCAGGCCGCCGGCGATTTTGAGTACGGGCAGGGAAATCCCAAAAAAGTTCAGCACGAATCGGCCAAAGAAAAGAAACACTACCAGGATGCCGATCACGTAAGCGGCGGTCCGCAACGCTGTCAGGTTGCGCTCGCGCGGCTCGTAATAAGAAGTGAGCGTAAAGAAAATCGGCACGCCGCCAAATGGATTCACGATCGGGAACAGGGCCAGAAAGGTCGCACTGGCCGCCGAAGGCAGCGTACGCAACAGGTTAACCACCACCGCGTTATCGCTGGACATGAAGTCCGGCCATCATACGTTTCAGTTTTCGTGAACGTCAACGTGGCGCGGCGGATAGGGCCAGCATGAGAGAGGAACTACTTCAGGTCGGTATAACGCTTGATTCCATCCGACTTGGCCTGGGCTTGCACCTTCGGTGGCGCAGGCTTCGCGCCGTAACGCACTACCGTGTCTTCGGCCACGATGCTATCCGCAGAACTTCGGGCAGGTTTGCTGGCGCGGGGCTGCGGTGCAGAATGGATTTCGGAACGCGTCGCCCCCGGCTCATGGATGGCGGTCCGCTTCAGCACAGCGCCGGGCTGCAACACCGGGGCTGCCGCGGGGGCATTCGCCGGTGCCGGTTTGACTTCCGCGGGCTGTGCCACGGAGTCATTGGAGGCGGCGAAACGCGCCGGCAGGGGCGAGAAACGGTGCACGGTAGCTCCCAGAACCAATGCCGACAGCGCCACCATTGCGGCCCACGCTGCTGTCTTCCAGAACACGCGGTCGCCGGCAAAAACGTTGGGCCGCATCTTGCGTACTCGCGGCTTCGCCTGGACTACCGCAGGCTTCGGCGCTTCGGCAAGCGGCACTGCAGGATAAAATTCCGTCGGATCGATGGCCCCAGCCTGCCAGATCGGCCAATCCGAGACCGGACCTTCCTTGCGGGCCCATGCTTCCATGTCGGGCATCACGGCTTCGAGTTCCGGCAGCATCTCCTGCACTTCCGGAGCCAGCGCGACCGGTTCCTCGATCGGCCCCGCTATTTGTTCCGGCTCTGCAACAGACTCGCTGGAGATCGGTTCCGGCAGTGTCTCCGACGCGGCCTCAGACAACGAAACCTCTGCTTCGGGTTCCGGAGCTACTTGAGATGGAGCCAGTTCGATATTCGGAGACTCTTCCGAGACCGGCGGCACTACCCAGCTTTCTTTGTTTTCATAGAACGTTACTGGATCAAACCGTTGCTCTTCGTCCGACATCTCCTCTTCTGCGGCGACCGGAGCTTCCGGTTCCGGCAGAATTGGAATTACCGCGATCGGGCGCGACCCTTCACTGATCGAACCGGGAGTAATAAAAACAGGTAGGTCATTGGCATGGGCAAGCTCGTCGGCGCGCGCCAGCGCCTGGGTGGGGCTCATCTCTTCCAGGCTGATCTCAAGATCGGCGGGTTCGGCGAACGTCTGGTCGGGAGAGGCCGTTTCCACGTCAAAGCCGCGCGCACGCAACTCTTCCTGCAACGGCTCCGCTTCCCCGGTCAACTTCGTTACTATGCGTGCCAACGGCATGAGGGCCCCTAAGCGATTCAGCGAACTGTTTACTCCGCAGAGCCTGCCCGCAGGCAGCAGACATTCCCCGCGAGTTCATAATTGGATGCACTCGCAGTTCCAACAGTTTACTTCATTGGCAGGGCGAGACGAAGCCGGGAGTACACACAGTGCAAAGAGTTGCAGAACAGCGGATTACGCGTTCCCTTGCCGCCGCTTCGGGCTGACGCGCTACGTGCCCGATCAGTATTTTTCCAGCGCCTTTACGGCTCTCAAGAGTGCCTCGCGCAAGCAACTCAGTTGGTCCCGAATGGCGCCCAGGTCTTTCCGATCAACCGCCTCGTTTACCCCCGGAATCACCACGGCCGCGTAGCCGGTGTATCTTCCGGGAGCATAAATGGCATGGCGGTACCAGGGACGGTCCGGAAGTCCTTGGGGGATGAGCAGCGCTCTCTCCGCCTGGGCGACAGCGTGGTTGATCCTGGCCGGGTCAGACGAAGCATTCTTCTGCCGGCCCAGCATTTTCGCCCCCGCCTCTTGCAGATGCCGTGCCGCTTCCAGCGCCGGAGCGAAATCGGGAGCTGCGCCGCCAAATTGCGTATCGGCCTTCTTGCCTGCGGCATCGATGTAGTTGGCGACCTCTTTCCCGTACTCCTCGTAGTTGTAGGGCAGGATGTCGGCGCAGGCCATACGCAAAACCTCCAACCCGAAAATCCTCGCCATCTCCTGCTCGTAAGCAAAGTTGGGGTCGCCAAATCTCTTGAACCACTGGAAATTGTCGAACACCGAATGGTAGACACCGTAGGATCCGGTCGAACCGATGTCGGTCGCCGGCACCCCTAGATGCTGCAGGAACACGGTAAAGTCGGAGCCGCTGCCCAGGTCCCCGACCGGCACGTCAGGCGCAACCTGCACCGCCGGCGGATGGAAATTGCCTCCGGTGGCCTCCTGCTGCGGCCCATGCGGCGGGGCGGTTTCGCTGCTCTTGCGCCACTCGTCATAGACGGTGCCGCCGCGCGGACTGGGCACAGTTCTAGTGATGTCGCGCACGAACTGCTTCAGGCTGGGCACGGCTGACGCGCTGAAGTTGGGCCCCGACACCGCGACGTCCATGTTGAAATAGGCCGGTGAGTTCGCCAGTTCGGCCTCATGCTGCTCGCCCCACTCAGTCGAGCCAATCAGACCTTCTTCCTCGGCATCCCAGCTGGCAAAGACGATGCTGCGCTTCGGCTTCCAGCCCGTTTTCAACAATTCGCCGACGCCATGAACCGCCTCAAGCATGGCAGCCGTGCCGCTGTTCGGATCGACCGCGCCATAGACCCAGGCATCGCGATGGTTGCCCGCCACCACCCATTCATTCGGGAGGTCATTGCCGCGCACGCGCCCGATCACGTCCCAGATAGTGCGATAGGCATAATCCTGTTTCAGATGCATGCGCACCTTCACCGGCCCGGGGCCAAGGTGATAGGTGAAGGGCAGCGCGCCCTGCCAATCCCGCGGGGACTCCGGCCCGTCCAGGTGCTCGAGGATCGGAGCCACATCGGCATAGGAAAGCGGCGTCACTGGAATTTTTGGAAGCTGGGCGGAACTTTCGGGCGGGGTGCGCTTCGCGTCCGCGGTGTCGGGTACCGACGCGAACCCGGGCGTGGTCGGGTCACCCGCGAATTCGAACATGTAACCCACCGAGCCGCGCTGCACTCCGGTGTCCGGCCGCCATGGTCCGGCAGGATACTTGTCACCTCGTTTCCAGCCGTCGTCGGAGGGATCGGAGTAGAGGATGACTCCCGCGGCGCCGTGCTCTTGCGCCAGCAGCACTTTGACCCCGCGAAAATTTTGCCCATAACGCACGACCACAATCTTCCCCTTTATGTCCACCTTGAGATCTTCGAGGCGCTGGAAATCATCCGGCGAGCCGTAATTCGCGTACACCACCTCGGCCTCGATGTCCGCGGATGGAGACATCGCGTTGTAAGGGGTCAGTATGCGCGCGTCATCCTGAAAGCGATCTCCTTCGACGTGCTCGCGCGAAGGTCCGTGCATATGAACATCGCCGGGCACGATCACATCCACGCTGATTTCCGAAGGAAGATTGAACCAGACTTTGTAGGGAACGATTTCGGTCTCGAGCCCGGCGTCGCGGAATTTCTGCGCGACGTAATCCGCAGTCGCCAGGTCTTCAGGACTGCCCGCCACATGCGGTGCAGCCGTCAACCGCCGCAGATGTTCTTCCGCCAGCTTCGGATCCGGTACCGCAAGAAACCGCCCTTCGTTGGCAAACTCCTGGACCGAGTTACGGAATCCGAAAATCGACGGCGAATCGCTGGAATACAGAAAAGTCTTCGTCGCTTGCCCGGCTTTTACAGGAAAGAGCGAGAGAATGATGAGGCCGAGTGGCACCAGGCGCATGGGAAATTATCAGCGTGCTACGAGTTTAACGTCCGCAATACCAGAAGCGCATCCTCCGCCGCGGGCAGTTCGCGCAGAGAATAATTCCGGCTGGAGCGAATCTTCCCTGAGCGGTCAATCACGAACACGGCCCGTTCCGCGGCTCCGCGCATCGGTCCCTCCTCGCGGAACACTCCATAGCGTCGGCTGACTTCCCCGTGCGGCCAGAAGTCGCTGCACATCGGAAAATCAAAAGGCCCGATCTCCCGCTCCCATGAGGTTGTGTTCATGATGGAATCCACGCTGACGGTGACCACCTCGGCGTTCAGATCGACAAACTTATCGCGCTCCACCTGGTAGGCAACCATCTGCTCGGCGCTGATGGATTCCCAATTCAGAGGATAGAACGCCAGCACCAGGTTCTTGCCGCGCTGCTCGTTGAGGCGGAAGCGCGCCTTCACACCCGCGATCAGCACCGGTAATTCGAAGTCAGGAGCGGTATCGCCAACCTGCAACAAGCAACGCCTCCGGAGAGAACCATTCTACTCCGACATCATGCGATGGCTGCACGCGGCGCAAACCGTTCAGAGCATTCAATGGCCCTGATCCAAGGGTATGCAAATATGGACGAAGATGATCGCGATTCAGGATTTGCAGAAACTTGGTTGCTCCTCGCTGAAGAGCATACCGCCGGATCACGCGGTACGCCTTCGCATCGCATGATAGATGGCCAGGAGTAAGACTGCACCTATGACCGACATGATGAAGCCCGCCGACTGGCCTTCCTGGTACCATCCGATCGCGCGGCCGATCCAGGTTGCGATCACCGACCCGGCAATGCCCAGCAGTATGGTCACGATGAATCCACCTGGGTCCTTCCCCGGCATGAGTAGCTTGGCCACGGCCCCAACAATCAGGCCAATCAAGATCATCCAAAGCCAATACATAAGTCCTCCACGGTGTCAGGTTCGAATAAGACCGTCTGTCCCGATGGGCTGCTGAGATGTGTTTCTCCATCCTACCGGTTGCCGGAGGCATCACGCCCTTCTCAGGGCAGAACTCAGCTCCATCACATCCGGAAATCCGGTGCGAGAATTCGAGACCCCCAGGGACCGCTTTCGGACCAGCACCCTCGGCGCCAGCGGAAGGTGTCTCCCGCTAGCCTTTGCGTCGTCTGTCTGAAGCCGTCGTCTCGTTTCGGGAAAAGCAGGAAGGGGCAGTGCATCCTCACCCGGTCGTCCGGCACTCCGACCGTCGCCCAGGATGGCCTTCCTGGGCGCCAGGCTGCCCTACGATCGCGCGCAGCAGTCCGGGCGAAGCGATACCTCATCCGCAAAGCGACCGCCTCTAAAATCGCCTTTAAACGCAAAATTAGCTTCTAGAATATGAATAATGGACACAAATGTATGTACAAGTCACCGAACCTGCCCGCTTCCAATCACTTCGTACTTGCTGGAGGTGAGTTCGGCCAGCGCGAAGGGGCCGCGGCAGTGAAGTTTCTGGGTGCTGATGCCCATCTCGGCCCCGAAACCGAATTCCGCGCCGTCGGAAAAGCGAGTCGAAGCGTTCCAGTACACCGCAGCCGAATCCACCAGTCGGAGAAATCGCCGGGCCCGGCTTTCGTCGCGGGTCACGATCGCATCGGAATGTTGAGTGGAATACCGGTTGATGTGCGCGATCGCCTCTTCGACATCCGCCACAACCTTCATCGCCAGGCAAAGCCGCAGATACTCCTCGGGCCAATCCTGCGCGGTCGCGGCTTTCACGTCCATACCGGCGGAGAGCTTCCACGAAGTCTCGTCGCAGCGCACTTCAACTCCGGCCGCCAATAGCTTCGCGATAATCCGCGGCACGTATTCGGCAGCGATCGTTTGGTGGACCAGCAATTTCTCCGCCGCGTTACAAACCGAAGGACGTTGCGTCTTGGCATTGATCACGATGTGGTCGGCCATGTCGAAGTCGGCGGACTCGTCAACAAACACGTGGCAGTTCCCTGCCCCGGTTTCGATCACCGGCACCGTGGAGTTCTCGACCACAAAAGAAATCAGTCCCGCGCCTCCGCGCGGAATGATTACGTCCACCAAACCGCGGGCCTGGATCAGTTCGTGCACCGAATCGCGGCTCCCTGAATCGAGCAACATGACGGCACCCTCGGGCAGGCCGGGCACGCCGGCCAGGATGTCCACCAGTTGCTGGTTGCTGTGCGCCGATTCCTTGCCGCCGCGCAGGGCGATGGCATTGCCGGTCTTCACCGCGAGCGCAACACTGTCAACCGTAACATTGGGACGCGATTCGTAGATGATGCCGATCACGCCCAGCGGCACCCGGACCTTGCGGATGCGCAAACCATTGGGACGGGTCCACTCCTCGAGCGTCTGGTAGACCGGGTCCGGCAGCGCCGCCACTTCGCGCACACCCACGGCCATCGCTGCGATGCGATCGGGATCCAGCAGCAGGCGATCGCGCATCGCGCCCGCCAGGCCCGAGCTTTCAAGGTCAGCGCGGTTCGCCGCAAGGATTTTTTCGGCGTTCTCCTCGACCATGTCGGCCATCACCAGCAGCAGGGCGTTTTTTTGCGAAGTGGAAAGCTGCGCCATCTGGGCGGCGGCACGCTTGGCCGCAATAAGCTTGTCACGAGTGGCAGCACCGGCAATAGGACTGGCCGCCATTCAGCGTGTCTCCACTTGCGGAGGGAAGTACGTGCCGATTTTGCGCTCGATGGCGCCGGAGATGGCGCGCGGGTGCCGGCCGTTGACGATGGCGACGTGAACTCCGGCTTCACTGGCGACTTTGGCGGCACGCAATTTGGAGCGCATGCCTCCAGTGCCCAGCTTGCTGGTGCCGTTGCAGGAAGCTTCCATCTCCGCGGTGAACTTGCGCACCGTGCGCAGCAGCCTGGTGCGTTTGCCGTTCGGGACGTAGAAGCCGTCAACGTCGGTGAGCAGGATCAACCAGTCGGCTTTGACGGCGGTGGCAAGCAGCGCGCTCAATTCGTCGTTGTCGCCGAATGCGCCCACCAGTTCGCGAACTGAAACGCTGTCATTTTCGTTCACGATCGGGACTACGCCGAGCTTGAGCAGTTCGATCATCGCGTTCTGAAGATTCTTGTAACGCACGGGAGAAGTGAAGTCGTCGCTCGAAAGCAGCAGCTGGGCGACAACTTTCTTGCCAAAGAAAAGCTGCTCGTAGGTGTGCATGAGCAGGCTCTGCCCGACTGCGGCGCAAGCCTGCATGCGCGGCACCGTGGATGGCCGTTCGGCGAGACCGAGGTTCGACATTCCCGAGGCGATGGCACCCGAGGTAACAATCAGGTATTCGTTCCTGGCGAGGTCGAGTTGATCGACGAGGGCGCGCATCCGCAGCGTGTCGATGCGGCCGCCGGGCGCGATCAGGCTGGTTCCCACTTTGATAACAAGGCGCACGGTGAAGAGTTTAGCAATTTACCAGCCAATCGCGTCTAAGCGCGACGTCCTTCGCCGGCTCTGAGGATAACCTTCCGGGATTAAGCGCACGGAGATAGCAGGCACTCTGACCGCACAAAATGTGAAAAAGATTTCATGGGGTCGGCCTGCTGTCGCACATTCGTTGACTATCATCCGCGTGACATTTACCATCCGCCACGGGTTCTGGTCCCCACTCCGTCTGTGCTGGGGGGAATTGTCTTCATGCGCCTCTTTCTTTTCGCCGCCTTGCTCGCGGCGAGTTCTGCCTGCTTCGCACAACCGCCTACTGGGAAGTTTTCGGCTGAAACCGCCGTGTTCCGGACTATCGACTTCCCCGGAGCGATTAATACTCTTGTCGATGGCATCAACAACAAGGGAATGATCGTTGGCTGTTACACCGACAAGAACGCGAACACCCACGGATTCACGTTCGTTAATGGGACGATCCTTCGCTACGACCACCCTCGCTCGAGCTTCAATGGTGCGTACGGAATCAATGACAACGGCGTGATCGTCGGAACTTTCTCCACCACCCTGCAATTGCCATATCAGAGTATCAATGGCAAGTTTAAACAGGTCCCGATCATCCAGGGTTTTGCCGCCGACATTAACAATTCGGGAGTGATCGTTGGCAGCTACTACGACGTGTGCTGCACACTCCACGGGTACCTTTATGCCGGAGGCCAATTCACCTTCATCGACTATCCGGGCGCGACAAGAACATTTCTGGATGGGATCAACTCTGCCGGAGTGGCGTCCGGATTCTGGGAGGACGCTACCTTCGCACACCACGGATTCACATGGAACAACGGCACGTTCACCTCGTTCGATGTGCCTGGGGCAATCAGCACTTCCGCCATCAAGATCAATTCCTCAAACACCATCGTTGGCTACTACCGGGACTCTTCCTCGGTGGATCACGGGTTCATGCTGCAGAACGGGATTTACACAACGGTCGACTTCCCCGGTGCTGCATCGACCCAAATCAATGCCATCAACGATCTCGGCATGATTGTTGGAGATTACGTGGATGCGAGCGGTGTCATGCACGGATTTCTCGGACATCCCTGAACCCGCGTGCTCACTCTGCTAATCTAAATTTACGTGAGCACAATGCCTGTTTCCAATCCTACGCAGCGTTTTTCTTCCCGCGTTCACGACTACGTTCTCTACCGGCCCGGCTATCCCAAAGAAGTTCTCGACCTGCTCCAAAGCGAATGCGGTTTGACGGCGCAATCGTTGATCGCCGACATCGCGTCCGGCACCGGCATCTTCACCCGCATGCTGCTCGAGAATGGCAATCGCGTTTTTGGAGTCGAGCCCAACGACGAGATGCGGGAAGCAGGAGAGAATTTTCTCGCTTCTTATTCGAATTTCACCAGCGTTGCCGGAACGGCGGAGGCGACTACGCTCGCCGATCATAGCGTTGATTTTGTGACCGCGGCGCAGGCGGCGCACTGGTTTCACCGGGAACGGGCACGCAAAGAATTCGTGCGTATTCTGCGCCCTGGCGGGTGGACCGTACTGATCTGGAACGAACGTCAGACCGATACTACGCCTTTTCTGCGGGCGTACGAGAAACTGCTGCTCGAGTTTGGCACGGACTACCAGGAGGTACGGCATGAGCGCACTACCGATGCGATCGACAGTTTCTTCGCGCCAAGTCCGTTCGAGAAGCGCGCCTTTGCCATGCAGCAGGAGTTCGACTACGACGGAGTGAAGGGCAGGCTGCTGTCATCGTCGTATGCTCCTGCGGCAGGCCATAGCGGGCATGAGCCGATGCTGCACGAACTGCGCCGCATTTTCGATTCATATCAGGAAAATGGGCGCGTAGCCTTCGACTACAACACGCGGGTGTATTACGGGAGGTTGTAGGTCGTTGGCCTGTGGCTATCGCGAGACATCTTCGTGGCGACTGGCGAGAGCAGATTCCTCGCTGCGCTCGGAATGACAAGGTTGAGGCTGAGGGCTGGTGTGAATGGCTAAAGGCAAAAGGCTTCGGCGAATGGCTTCCTTCATTTAACAATCGAAAATCGACTATGAGAATCCCCTGTGTTTAACGAAAAATCATTCCATATGTCTCCCGAGGAGTTTCGCCGGCATGGTCACACCATGGTGGACTGGATTGCCGACTACTATGCGCGGATTGAGTCGTTCCCGGTGTTGTCCCAGGCGCAGCCGGGGCAGGTGCGGGCGGCGCTGCCGGCGCATCCTCCGCAGAGTGGCGAGCCCTTTGAACAATTCCTGAAAGACGTCGAACGCATTATTCTTCCCGGCGTCACCACCTGGCAATCGCCCAATTTTTACGCCTACTTTCCATGCAATGCCTCGGGGCCGGCGATCCTCGGTGATCTGCTTTCTTCCGGCCTGGGCGTGCAGGGAATGCTGTGGGCGACCAGCCCGGCCTGCACGGAACTGGAGACGCATGTGCTCGACTGGCTGGTCGGAATGCTGGGCCTGCCGGAGAAGTTTCTCTCCTCCAGCACCGGCGGCGGGGTGATCCAGGACACGGCGTCCAGTTCTTCGTTGTGCGCGCTGCTGGCGGCGCGGGAGCGCACGACCCAATACGCGAGTAATGAAACCGGATGCGATGGCAAGCTGGTGGCCTACACTTCAAATCAGGCGCACTCTTCGATTGAGAAGGCGGCGAAGATCGCGGGCATCGGACGCCAGAATCTTCGGCTGATTGATGTTGATGACCGGTTCGCCATGTGCGCGGACCTGCTCGAAAAACAGATCAGCCAGGACAAGCGCGTGGGACTGACTCCCTTCTTTGTCAGCGCGACGGTGGGAACGACATCTTCGAACGCGATTGATCCCGTGCTTGAAATCGCACGCATCTGCCGCGAGCACGATTTGTGGTTGCATGTGGATTCGGCGATGTCGGGAACGGCGGCGCTGTGTCCGGAGTTTCGCTTCATCAACCAGGGCGTGGAGCAGGCCGACAGTTATTGCTTCAATCCGCACAAGTGGATGTTCACCAACTTCGATTGCGACTGCTTCTACGTGGCGGACCGTGAGGCGCTGATCCAGGCGTTGAGCGTGTTGCCGGAATACTTGAAGAACAAAGCTACCGAGTCCGGGTCGGTGATTGATTACCGCGACTGGCAGATCCCGCTGGGACGGCGGTTTCGTTCACTCAAGCTATGGTTTGTAATCCGGCACTACGGCGTGGAAGGCTTACAACATCACGTGCGCGAGCATGTGCGCCTGGCGCAGGAGTTCGCGAACTGGGTGCGGGAAGACGATCGCTTCGAGGTGATGGCGCCGGTGCCGCTGAACCTGGTGTGTTTTCGACTCCAGGGTGGAGATGAAGCGAATCAGGAATTGCTCGATCGGCTGAATCGCAGTGGAGATTTGCATTTGACCCATACCCGGCTGCGCGACAAGCTTACGCTACGCATGTGCATTGGGCAGACGAACACGCAGGAGCGGCATGTGCGCGGAGCCTGGGCGAAGATCAAAGAGTTTGCTCGGCTCCGCCGGTGACCAGGATGGGCTGTTCCATGTAGTTCGATTGTAAATAAAAAAAGCGGGAAGGTAACTCCCGCCTTCGGAAAAGAATTCGTGCCAGGCGCTTAATGCACGAAATCCGCCGCCTTGATCCGGGTGGTGACAAAGCCGTGATTCACGCCGTTTGAATCTACGTACGAGCCTACGATCTGGCCTGCAAGATTGATGCTACTGCAGACCGTGGTTGAGGCACCGGGATAATTTATGGCGACATACTGTCCTTTCCTCATGGCGAACCCAAATTCGCCTGGCCCCGCGGGACGATACCCGCCGACGATGATCAAGGAGTCATTGATTCCATATGGCTCCGTCGACACCGCGCCGGGATAGATTATCTGGCTGCTTTTGCCATTGTTGTAACGGTAACCAATGAAGGCTTGACCGTTATAATTGACTTTACCAACGATATCGCCGACGTTGTTTACTCTGTTGGCAAAAGAGGAGACGTAGCCCTTCGGTCCGACCAACGCAAATTTTCCATTCGAGAGGTCGAAGCTATATTCATATCCAGCACTAATCGTGGCGCCGACGATTTGTCCAGCATTGTTGATCCCTAGTGCCAGAGTGATAGGATCAGCCCCGTGCTGGAAGGAAGTGAAGGTGTGCCCATCATAGGTGAAACTATGCGTGATCACGCCGATACCCGTGAAGTAGTAACCAACAATCAAGCCGCTGTCATTAATATCGGTGGCAATGGTCGATGCTGCGCCGGGATAGTCGAAGTAAGTGAATGTGCCAGCGCTGAGCTTGAAGCCGTGCCAATTATAAGCGGTGAAATAGTATGCTCCGACCATGTCCCCCGCCGAGTTAATACCGAGAATCTCGGTTGCCGCAGCGCCGGGCACATCAACAGTGGTGAAGCTAATTGCGGCTGGGGCAGCCAGAACACAGAGCAGCATCAGAAAAATGCAAGCTCCCACACTGCGAAATGTGGTCATAGGGGCCGAATCAACGTTGCTCAAAATCCGTCGCCTTTATTGGAGTAGTCACAAAGCCGTGAGTCGTCGAGCCTACGACAGCCTCGCCAACGATGAACCCTCCGTTATTGAGGCCGTGGCAGATTGTATAGGTCGCCCCTGGGTATGTCAGTGAAACGAACTTCCCTTTCGTCGTGGCAAATCCATACCAGGCGGCATTGTTGAAGGCATAATAGCCGACCATAATGCTGTTGTCGTTTATCCCGTAAATGCCAGTGGAAGTGGCCCCTGGGTAATCTACAAATTTGTATTTTCCAGTTTGATAAATAAAACCTTCCACCGTTGATGTGTAGTGAACGACAAATCCGACGGCGACACCAAAATTGTTTATCGCATTGACAAAAGCGTACGCATACGTCCCTTGACCCGGAGGCTGAATCTGCGTAAAGTTTCCGCCGCTCAGCTCAAAGCCGCGCTGCTTTGTCGAATTTCCTGTCTCCCCACCGATTAGCCCCGAGTTGTTAATAGCCCATGCTTCAGTGATGATCATGGTTCCGTATCGAATGGAAGTGAAGGTTGTACCGTCATACAGAAATCCGTACGTGAGCAATCCTTGTCCCATGTCATACAAGCCGACAATCTGGCCAGAGTCGTTGACGCCGAGAGCGAGCGTGTCCTGCGCACCCGGGTAATCAAAGTAGGTGAAACTTCCACTGCTGCGCTTAAAGGCATGCCAAAAACCACCGTTCGTGATCTGGTACGCTCCGACCATGTCCCCAAAGGCGTTGATGCTGTACACAACTGTCGCAGCCGCGCCGGGTACATCGATCGCTGTGAAGCTGATCGCGGCATGCGCAGCAGGAATACAACAGGCGATCGCAAGCAGAATGGATAGTCGAAAACTGCAGAACCTAGACATAAGGGAACCTCTTGACAAATTTAAGGCCAGAACCAAGACGTGGTTGTCAGCCGGTTTTGTTGCATAAAAGTAAGTAGCAAGCCCCCAACGACCTGCTCCCCTTCGGTACTCGGATGGGTGAGGTCGCCAATGTGAGTGTCATCACCGTAGCGGAAGTGTGCGTGGCCCTTACATGGTGGTGGACCAATGCCTTTCGGGTCATTGCACCAGATTAGCTGATTATCTCCGCGCGGGTTGTTTCCATTGGCCCACAAGTACGGTCCCCAATCAATCCAGGATGCGGTCGGCGGGATTCCCGGCGGTCCATAGTTCACGTAGTTTATAGAGCCGGGATAGGGATCGCCATTTCCTGCTCCATTGTGTGAAGCCTGATAAATTTGGGCCAAGATCAACCTCTGCACCGTAATGCCATACTCGAACGCAAACGGCTCGGGGTTGAGGCAGGAGTTGATCGCGTTAGCGTAACCCCCATAAATGCGCGATGAAATGAACACCTGCTGAAGGTGAGGATAGCGCGCGTGCAGCGCCCGCACAATGTCGCCCAAGTAGCGCTCTGCTATGAACGCATCTGGATCGCCTACGTAACCCTGAGCGCAATATACCCGGTTCAGCGAGCAATGCGGAACCGAATTCGCGTCCTTGAGCCAGATTGCTTGTACCTGGTTTTCTGAAAATCCTTTTGCTGTCAGGTCGCTTCGTACCCGGTCATAGTTGCACCAGGGGTTCGTGGGCCCGAAATCGCACGCCGGAACTGGAACAAGATACGGGTCCCATTTGGCGAAGGTCTGATTTCCATACGCGCCATCCCAAACGACAACCTTGGGATTGATACCGGCTGCCGCCGCCTGAGCCATGAAGGAGCTGCTCTCGCTCCATGCGGGATTCGCGCACGGAGTGGCGCACGGTTGGCCAACATTGCCGTAGTAGGTCTGGCTGCCGCCACAGAACTCAATGGTGCAGTTCGAGAAACCAATCGAGAGAAAGATGATGGACCCGCTTGAACTTGGGTTGCCGTTTGAGTCCAGCGGTTGGATCTTGTTTGCCGCCGCTATTCCGTCGGTGACGTGCGCGGCGGGGTCGGTGTTCCATAACTTGAACCGTACAGCCCACCGGGATACTGGTTCAGATAAAACTGTCCGACCATATCGCTGAGAGCCGCCTGATTAAATGATATCGGAATCCATGGACACTGGTTGATGACGATGGCTTCATCGAGTACCGGACATCCCTGGTCTGACAACGCAGGAGTTGAATTGATAAAGAGGACCAGAAGGTAGGTGAACAGCAGGCGCCAGGGTGTTTTCATGCGCACCTCCTGATTTGGTCAAGAGTATGGTCAGCAGCGAGACGGATTTCAGTGATCAGACGCACGTGGGCACGTGCGGAACGTCACTTGCCGGGAAGGCCGAGTCAATGTCACGCAAAAAAAACGAAAGGATGGGGTACCCATTTGATTTTCTCCTTACGCTCACGGTCCCGGCACTACCGTCAGCGTGACTGAGTTCGTGTTGTAGTTCACCTGGAAGTGCTCACTGGAATTGATGCTCAATCCGTTCACGGTGGCAAAGGTTCCGGAGACCGCGCTACCGGTCAGGATCGTATAAACGTCGCCAATCGACGGAACGAAACTGTTGATCAGCTTGATGGTCAAAGTTCCGGCGAGGGCGGCGCCGTTGGAAACGGCAAGTTGTCCGTACTGCGTTCCGACCGTCGTGCCGCCAATGGAAACGTTCAACGTTCCCGTCGAGGTCTGGGTGTAAGTTCCGGTGACCGTAAACTTCGCTGGCTTGGCGGAAGAATCGCCGGTGGTCAGCATCGTCTTCGAGGTGACGGCGGCGACGATCGTCCCTGAGCCGAACAAGTTTCCGCTGTTGTTATTGAACCCGTTGGGGGCGTTTACGGTGCCGTCGATCGTGCTGCTACTCCCCGCCTGCGTATAAGCCTTCACGGTAAACGTGCTTCCCGTACCCACGATCGTAGTTCCCTTGTTGCTGTAATTGGTGACCGTGGTCAGGCTCTGCCCGCCTTGCAGTGAAATCACACCGCGATTCAGGTTGTTGGTGAGATTCGTGTAGGCATTGTTCCCGGTCACGCTGTCGATCACCTTGGCTGAGGCGCCAGTCAGGGTCATGGTGACGAAGTTGGTGACGATATTCGCGTTCTGGAACGAGAAGGTTCCCATCACGTTGTAAGTGCCCGAGGAAAGAGTAGTCCCGGAATAGTTGGTAAACAGTCCGGCGATATTGAGGGTGCTGCCCGGCATCACGGTGATGACGCCGTTGGCGCTGGCGGTGAAGCCGGTGCTGTCGGGCGTGATGGTGAGCGGGCTCGCTTGGTTCGCGATGAGGGTACCGGAATTGGTAATGCCCATCGGACCCGGGCCACCGATATTTCCCGCGCCTTGAATGGTGCTCTGGTTGGTAAAGTGCGATCCGGCAGAGCCGAGGAAACAATTGTTCGGGTTCATGGTGACCTTGCCATTCCCGGTCAGGCTGACCGAACCGCTAACCGCCAGGCATCCGCCGCTTGGGTCGAGCGCGATGGTTCCGGTGTTGCTGATCACGCCGAGAAGGTTCAGCACATTTCCGTTGCTGACCGTGAACAGGCCGGTGTTATTGGGAATGCTGTTCGAACCATCGAGGGTCCCGCCCACGCTGAGAAAGGTCCCGGCGCCGCTGGTGGAGAGCGTTCCCCCCGCGATGCTGCCGCCATTCAAGAGCACGGTGCCGCCGGCGGCGGTGATCTGGCCCAGGTTGTTTACGACTTTGCCCTGGACCTGCAAGGTGGCGCCGGTAAGCGCCTGCATGGTGCCGGAGTTGGTGATCCCGTTGGTTGCGCCCTGCACGGAAAGCGTGCCGCCGCTCGCGGAAATGGTTTTCTGGTTCACGATGTTGATCGTGCCTTGCCCCAGCGACCCTTGCCCGCTGATGGTGTTGTCCACATTCATCAAGGTGGCGCCGGAGCCGTTGATCGCCGCGTTCGCGCTGTTGAGGGTGATGGTGCCGGCGCCGGACAGCGTCTGCGTGCCGCTGCCCGAGATCCCAATATGCGAACTCTGGTTCAGCGTGATCTTCCCGCGGTTGACGATGTTAGAGCCGAAGAGACTGAGGGACGCGGTGGGCACGTTGGAGTTGCCGATGCCCAGGCTGTCACTGACATCGAGGGTAAAGCCGTTGCAATTGCCCGTGGTGTTGACGGTGAGGCTCGAGACCAGGCTATTGCCGTTGTCAATCAGGCAGTCCTCGCTCGAGAGCGGGGGCCTGCCGAGAGACCACTTGCCGCCATTGGTCCACACGCCTGGGCCGCCGAGCCAGATGTCTTGCGAATGCACTGGCAGGCTGGCAATCACGAGCAGAAAAAGGAGAATGGCGCGCAGGGAAAAGGAGACGGCGGGACGCATGGGGGCCTCCTCGCTCGATGGATCGAGCGTACAAAGTCGGGAAAGAAACATCACTGCTGGGCGATTCCTGACCGGGGGGTTTGGGTTCGCACGCGAGCTAGTCAGCGAACCTTAAGCCCACACGTGGACTCCGTCAAGAGAGTAGATAGTCTCTGGAAAAACGAGAAGGCTAAGGTCTCATACCTGACTAACGGGGTAGATCGTGGGTTGGTACCGCGGAGGGATCCGGCTTTTGCGACAATCCGTTGGCAGGGCCTTTGGGGTTCACGGTGAAATCCCACACATAGAGATTCATGCCGTCTTTGCCAAGCATCTCGGCGACCGCATACTCGCCGGGTTCAAGCGGCTGCGTCGGTGTGATCTTGACCCAGCCCCCGGTGAGCTGCTCTGCATTGGAGGGAACCACTTTGCCCTCCTGGCTGACCTTGCCATAGACCGCGATCTTCACGTCGCCAATGATGCGCTTGTCGCCTTTGGTCTGGGCGCGGACGATACGGAAGCGGTCCCACGGCGCCTGCGGCTGAGCACCCTTCTGCGGCTTCTCCGGTAGCTGAGCAGGGGCAGCATTGGGGTTGTCTTCCTGGGCCTGCACATTGACAAAGATCGCCGGAGTGGCGGCGTGCGAGATGATCTTCGCGTGCGGTCCTGGCAACTCAATAGTCTGCTTGGCGCTGGCCAGGGGATTGATGGCCGCGCGCAGGATGTTGCCCTTCATGTTCTTGTTCAGCTCGCCGCCGTTCTGCTCCAGGACCACCAACTGCGACTGCGACTGGTAGTTGTCGAGAAGAACGACTCCATCTTCAGGCAGGCGCAGGCCGGGCGCGACCAGCGGAGTCTTGGCTTCTTCGGCCTTGCGTTCGGCCTCGAGTTCCTTGTCGAGTTCGACAGCCTCGGGTGCGGGCTTGCCGGAGGCGCGGTCTTTTTCGAACTGCTCGGTGGCGTTCCAATCAATTAACTCTTTGGGGACGTCTTCCCACTCGCCGCGCTCGGCGCTGAAGTAGTGCACGCGGTCGCCCTGGATCTCGTACTTGGTGGCCAGCTGGTAGGAGCCGTCTTTCATGATGAGGCGCTTGGCCAGCTGCTGGGCCGGGGCGGGGAGGGTGGCGAGCAGTAAGAGCGCAATGAGGGCGATTCGGGTCATAGCGATCCAGGTAGTTAGATGCGCTTCGTTAGAGCAGTTTACTCCGATTTGTGCGCATCGGGGACCGAACAAACATCTGCTCGCGGCCCAGGCTATCCCAGCCCTATGCCCCCTCACGAAGCAGAGGCCGTCTTTCGAAGACAGGAGAGTTCTCTCTAGTGTGTCGCTACCACAGATCCGGTTCCCGCATATTTGAAGGTGATGTTGTCGAAGCTGAGCAGGCCGCTTGCCAGAGTACCCGACAGTTGGGCTGTGCCTTTCCCTACGATGTCCACTGTCCAAAGGGTCTTGCCGCCGCTTCCGATCGCACTCATTGAACCAGAAACCGTTAATGGCACGGCAAGATTGATGTCTTGATCGGCAGTCGGAGTTAGAAACGAAAATTTGTACGTCACGTTGAGGTTGCCGGAGATCCCGTGGCCAAATCCACCGGGAGTGCACACGTCACCTAGGCAACCTCCGCTGCCTGCCAGCGGAACTTGGTTCGTAAGAACGGAAATGACGTTGGCGCCAGTCAACGCCGTGCCGCTGCAAACTTGTCCCGAAAAACAAAAGCCAAAAACGTCGGGCGCATCCAAAACAAGACCCGCAAAATAGAAGTCTGTGCCTCGCGCATTTGTCTTTTCCTCGGTGGCGCCTGTGAGTGTTCCGCTCCCGATGATCGGGAAGTTCTGTGCCAGAGCAAAACTTGAACTTAAGATGAATAAAACAAGAAATGGGTAGCGAAAGGAACGACTCATGAGAACGTCTCCGAACTCTCGGTCGCGTCCGGCGCCCGAGGGGCAATCACTTTACCGTAATTCCCCCCCCCGGGGTCAACCGACATACGAGGGAGCCATAGTTTCGTGAGTTGTTAGCTGACGAACTGGCGCTCGTCTGGATGGCTGGGACGGCTGTCCCTAGGCAAGCCGCCAGAAATCTCCGGTGAGTCCTAGGTCGGTAAAGGCATCTTGGGCTTCTGCGGCCGTCTTGGGTTTCCAGTCGGGATCGAGGCGGTCGGCATACCATTGCTTGGCAAGTCTCCAACAGGTCGCGAGAGACATCATGCCGCCGCGAGGACGATGCCACTGCTTGCACCAGCGGTCCACGTGCAGTTCCGACCGGAACAGGAGCATGGTTTTTCAGGTGAAGACGATGTCATCGTACCAGTGCCGGGCGGGCACGGCGAAGTGAACGGCGCCGGATTTTTCGGCGAGCTTGCCGTTTCGAACGTGCAGCGGCATTTCGAAATTGCAGCAGGCGCACGAAGCGGAGACAGTCGCGTCTTTTTTCAGCATGGCAGGGATGCCAAGCGCGTCCCAGATGCAGTTGCCGTAGTACGTGTGCTTGCCCACCTGTACCGGGAAAGTTGTCGGAACGGCGGAGAATGGCGCAACCCGCCAGATCTCGCCGTTTTCCTGGAGCACGATGGCGTGCGATTCGGCAAGGCGGGCAAGGGCGGATTTTGCTTTCGCCGGCGAGAGCTTCAGGCTTTTAGCCATTTGCGCGACGGTGGGAGCGCGGTCGTTCTCCACGAGGTAGCGGTAGACAAAGAGGCGCAGGTCTTCGGACATGGTCGCAGCAGTGTATCGAAATCGCGGGCCGGGCTGGGCTACGTTCCCATGGCAAACTTGCCGGCGAGCCGCCGTGCTCATAATTCCGGCGGCTCAGCCCTGCGGCGCACGGAGTTAAGCTTTGACGAACTGAATCTCAAGGGTAATGGTGACCTCGTCGCCTACTAGGATGCCGCCAGTCTCCAGCGCGGCGTTCCAGGTCAAACCAAAATCTTTGCGGCTGATCCGTGTCGTTGCCGAGACCGCAACCCGGGTGTTGCCCCAGGGGTCCTTCGCGGGCGGGGTAGGACCTTCCGCTGTGAAAACGACGCTGCGAGTCACCCCGTGAATGGTGAGGTCGCCTTCGACGGCCAGTTCTCCATCGCGAACCCGAGTCACGCGAGTGGACTGGAAAGTCAGGTTCGGGAACTTCTCCACGTCGAGGAAATCGGCGCTCTTGAGATGGGCGTCGCGCTGGGCGTCGTGCGTTTCGATAGAGGCGGCGTCGATGGTGGACTCGACGCGAGAATTTGCCGGGTTCGATTCGTCGCGGGTCAGGGTCCCGGAGATTTTCGAGAATTGGCCCTTTACGTTCGAGATCATCATGTGCTTGACCTTGAACTCGGCCACGGAATGGACCGGGTCGATGGTCCAGGTGGTGGTGGAAGTCTGCGGTACAGCGAGCGTGGTAGTCATCTTTATCTCTCCTTCTGCGTATCTTAGATGCGTTATGACGATATTCGTTTCAACAAATATTAACGGTAAAAGAAATCAACCCGCCCGGGAGCGGGCCAGGCTCAGCAGTTCTGCGAGATCGCGGAGTCGCTCCTTTCCCATATGGCCAAGCTGCCGGCGATGGTTTTCCTGCACCGGTTCGTCCAGGCGGGCCAGCAGCTTGAGGCCCTCCGGGGCGATGCGAGCGATGACCACGCGGCGGTCTGCCGCTTCCCGCCGGCGCGCGATCAGGCCGCGTTTCTCCAGACGGTCGAGCAGGCGGGTAATGTCGGGATCGCGGGTGATCATGCGCGCGGAGATCTCGCCGCAAGGGAGCCCTTCCGGGCTTCCGCGCAGGATGCGGAGCACGTTGTACTGGGTAGGAGACAAGTCCGCCGCCTTCAAGACCTGGGCCGGCCCCCGAGACAGCAGGTCGCAGGTGCGCAGCAGGTCTAGAAACGCCGCTTCTTCCGGACACTGCGAGCGTCTGGAGGTACGGGACTGGGACTCCTTCATGTTTTGAATTATATTCGTTATAACGACTACTGTCAAGACGAGTGTGTCGCAACATCCGGGAGCGCTGCCCTCGTCCGTCCGGGAGAACGCCGCCGTCCGGCATTGAACGGTCTCGAGGCGTCACTGGGAAGCTACGCTCGTCTGGACGGTTGCGGGTGGCTCTCCCTATCACGACCCCAGTTTTCCACCGTTCTCCTCAGGGAGGTTTTCTGGCATAATTGATCGTGCACCCCAACCTGCACAAAATTCCAGGACAATTCAGAGCGAGGAACCGATGTCGGCGAAGTACATCTTTGTGACCGGGGGAGTGGTGTCTTCTTTGGGGAAGGGTCTGGCGGCAGCCTCCATCGGCTGCCTGCTGGAGAGCCGCGGCCTGAAAGTCAACCTGATGAAGTTCGATCCGTACCTCAACGTGGATCCGGGCACCATGTCGCCCTTCCAACACGGCGAGGTGTTTGTCACCGACGACGGCGCCGAGACCGATCTTGATCTTGGCCATTACGAGCGCTACACCCACGCAAAACTTTCTCGCGACAATAACTGGACCACGGGGCGCATTTACGAGCAGATCATCGCCAAGGAGCGCCGCGGCGATTACCTGGGAAAGACAGTGCAGGTGATTCCGCACGTCACCAACGAAATCAAGGCGGCCATGAAGAAGGTGGCGCAGGATGTGGATGTCGCCATCGTCGAGATTGGCGGGACCGTGGGCGACATCGAATCGCTGCCGTTCATGGAAGCGATCCGCCAGATGCGGCAGGAGCTGGGGCGCGAGAACACAGTGTTCGTGCATGTCACTTTGGTCCCCTTTATTGCGGCGGCACAGGAATTAAAGACCAAGCCGACGCAGCACTCCGTCAAAGAATTGCTGAGCATCGGAATTCAGCCCGATATCTTGCTTTGCCGCACCGACCGCTTCCTCCCCAAGGACATGAAGTCGAAGATCGCGCTGTTCTGCAACGTGGAAGAAGAGGCGGTGATCACGGCCAAGGACGTGGCTTCGATCTATGAAGTGCCGGTGGTGTTCTCGCGTGAAGGCGTGGACAAGCTGGTGCTGCGATATTTACACCTGGAAGCCAAGCCGGAGGATCTGTCTCAGTGGGAAGAGATTGTGCACCGCGTGTACAACCCCAAGGCCGAAGTGACGATCGGGATCGTCGGCAAGTACGTCGAGTACGAAGATTCCTACAAATCGTTGAAAGAAGCCCTCACTCACGGCGCGCTGGCCCATAACCTGAAGCTGAATCTGAACTGGATCGAGGCGGAAGGGCTCGAGACCGGCGATCGCACGTTTGAAGAACAATTAGCCGACTATGACGGAATTCTCGTGCCCGGAGGGTTCGGCAAGCGCGGAATCGAAGGCATGCTGATTGCGATTCGCTACGCGCGCGAGAAGAAAGTTCCCTACTTTGGAATCTGCCTGGGGATGCAGACGGCGTGTATTGAATTTGCGCGCAATGTCTGCGGGTTGGCGGATGCGAATTCCAGCGAGTTCGATCCGGCGACCCCGCATCGGGTGATTTACAAGCTGCGCGAGTTGCGCGGCGTGGAGGAACTGGGCGGCACCATGCGTTTGGGAGCGTGGGCGTGCAAGATCGAACCGGGAACGCTGGCGCATCGCATCTATGGCAAGACCGAGATCAGCGAGCGGCACCGGCATCGCTATGAATTCAACCGCGAGTACGAAGAGACGCTGACCGCAGGCGGGCTGAAGATTTCCGGGTCGACTCCGGATGGGACTTATGTCGAGATGGTGGAGTTGCCGGATCATCCGCATTTCATCGGGTGCCAGTTCCATCCTGAATTTAAATCGAAGCCGCTGGAGCCGCATCCGATGTTCGCGACCTTTATTGGCGCGGCCTACGAGCACGGATTGAAACGCCGCGCGGACAAGGCCGCAGCGGAAGTGGAGATGTTCCATCGTCCGGAGAAAGTGGGGAGACGATAGAATCAACCACCAAGGACACGAAGTAGCACGAAGGATTCCTTTGTGAACCTTTGTGACTTTGGTGGTGAATGGTTTTGAGACCAGATGGCCGTTTCCTTCCAAGTCGAAGGCATTCACGTCGGAGATGGCGGGCTGTTTCTGATCGCTGGGCCGTGCGTCATCGAGAGCGAAGAACACGCGCTTTTCATGGCCGAGGTGATCAAGGGTGTGACCCGCTCGCTCAACTTCCCTTTCATCTTCAAGGCTTCGTATGACAAGGCGAACCGGACTTCGATTCGCAGCTTCCGCGGACCCGGTTTGAACGAAGGGCTGCGCATCCTGAAAAAGGTGAAAGACGAAGTACACGTGCCGGTGCTCACCGACGTGCACGAAACCATGGACGTGCCGCGCGTGGCCGAGGTGGCCGATGTGTTGCAGATCCCGGCATTTCTGTGCCGGCAGACCGACCTGATCGTGGCCGCCGCGATGAGCGAGCGCGTGGTCAACATCAAGAAGGGTCAATTCGTTTCTCCCTGGGACATGAAGCACGCGGTAGACAAATGCCGCGAGGCCGGCAACGATCGCGTGTTTGTGACGGAACGCGGATCGAGTTTCGGTTACAACAACCTGGTGGTGGACATGCGGTCGCTGGCGATCATGCGGAAGTTCGCGCCGGTGGTGTTCGACGCGACGCATTCGGTACAGTTGCCGTCCGCCTCGCATGGCGACGAAGATGCGCCGGCGGTTAGCGGCGGACAGCCGGAATTTATTCCGGTGCTGGCGAGGGCGTCGGTGGCCGCGGGCGCGGACGGAGTTTTTCTCGAAACCCACAACAATCCCAAAGAAGCCAAGTCCGATGGGGCGAACGCGCTCGAGTCCACGAAGTTACGCGGAGTGCTCAAGGAATTGCAGGCAGTGCATGGCGCGCTGCGCGCCGCGCACGTCACTCCTTGAGTGGGATTCGATTGCCCTGCGAGTAGCCGCCGACCGCGTTTAGAAGGCCCCTTTATTCCTGGTCGAAGGATCGAAGTGCAGGTCCATGGGGTAGCCCGGCAGGTCCACATGAACCGTATAGGAGGTTTCGATGATCACGGTTCCCGTGCCCTGTGCCCCCGTACGCTTCACGTGAATCTGCTCTTTGCTGACAGGGATTTCGAGGTCCTGGGCCTTTTTGAAGATGGTTTCACGGATCGCGTCTTCGGGCTTGGTGCTATAGGTGGTGATGGTGGCTTCGTTCTTGATGGCGTCCTCGAACTGGTAGTTGGCGAAGAACGGGGGAATCAGTTCCGCGCACACGTACACCACCGCAACGATCACGAACAATCCGAAGATCAGCTTAATGGCACCCATCGACGCAGCTCCGTTGCGGCCGCGTAACAGGGTGTTTAGCGCGCAGGCCGCAGGTTCTCGACAAAATAGTCGGTGATTGAGGCGATGCTAGCATCGTGCATTTCGCGTGTCGAGCGACGAAAGACCTCCACAGTACCTTCGGTAACCTTCTTGCCGACCGTAACCCGGAAGGGTATGCCCACCAGGTCAGCGTCTTTGAACTTCACCCCTGGCCGTTCGTCCCTGTCATCCAGTAACACGTCGAACCCCGCCGCCTCAAGCTTACGGGCGATGTCCTCCGCGGTGCCCATCAACTTCTCGTCTTTGATATTGGTGGGGCTGACCACGATCTCGAACGGGGCAATCTGCGGCGGCAGCCAGAAGCCGTTTTCATCATTGCTCTGCTCCACCGAGGCCGTCAGGATGCGCTCGATGCCGATTCCATAACAGCCCATGATCGGCATGACCTCCTTGCCATTGCGGTCGAGCACCCGCGCGCCCATGGATTCGGAATACTTGTAGCCAAGTTTGAAGATGTGGCCGATCTCGACTGCCGTATCAATACGAAGGAGGCCTCCGCAGTTTGTACAGTCCTCGCCCGCGGCGACACTTCTCAGGTCAGCGTAAGCGGTGGCCTTGAAGTCGCGCTCGGGGGTGACATTCTTGACGTGGTAGTCCTCTCTGTTCGCCCCTGCGATCAGGTTCTTGCGCCCTTCGAGAGCTTTGTCCACGAACAGTAAGGGGCGTTTGTCATCTTTCATGTCCCAGGCCCATTCGATTCCCTGGGGCCCCAGGAACCCCGCCGGAGAGCTGAAGACCGTTTGGATCTCCTGCTCCTGCATCGGCCGGGTTTCTTTTCCAACCACTGCCGACAGCTTGGCTTCATTGAGTTGATGATCGCCCCGCAGCAGCACCACCACGGCACGACCTTTCACTTTCGCATCCGCTTCGACCGTCATCAGGGCCAGGGTCTTGATCTTGTTCTTCGGAGACACGCCCAGGAACTTCGCGACTTCTTCAATCGTCTTCTGTCCTGGAGTGTGGACTTCAAGCAGGTTGCCATCGCCGGCCGCCGGAAGATCTTCCACCGCCGCCAGCTTTGACGTGGCTTTCTCCAGGTTCGCGGCGTATCGGCAACTCTCGCAACTCACGATCTGGTCTTCTCCGGCGGGCGTGCGCACCATGAACTCGTGCGACTGCGACCCGCCCATGGCGCCGGAGTGCGCTTCTACCACCATGTACTTCAGGCCGCAGCGATCGAAGATACGGCAATAAGTGTCGTAGTGCTTGAGATACGAGACGTCCAAACCGGCCGCATCAATATCGAACGAGTAGGCGTCTTTCATGGTGAACTGCCGCACCCGCAGCAAGCCGGACCTGGGCCGCGCCTCGTCGCGAAACTTGGTCTGGATCTGGTACCAGATCTGGGGCAGCTGCTTGTAGCTGCGCAACTCCCGGCGGGCGATCGAGGTCATAACCTCTTCGTGGGTCATTCCCAGCACCAAGTCGGTGCCCTTGCGGTCCTTCAGGCGGAACATGGTCTCGCCCATCACCGCCGCGCGCCCGCTCTCCTCCCAAAGATCGCGGGGATGGAGCGCCGGGAGAAAGAATTCCTGCCCGATCTTGTCCATCTCGTCGCGCACGACGCCGATAATCTTGTTCAGCGAGCGTTGACCCAGAAAGAGATAGGAGTAAATTCCGGCCGCGAGCTGGCGGATGTATCCGGCTCGTACCAGGAACTTGTGGCTGGCAACTTCGGCGTCGGCCGGCGCCTCGCGCAGAGTAGGAATGAAGAGTTCAGACCAGCGGTGCATAGTGAATGATTTCCGAGGAACTGGAATCCGCCATTGTAATTGATCGCTATGGAGGAACTAGGCTTCGCCCATGAACAGCGAGGTCCCTGCCTTCTGCCAAGTCTGTTGCCTTGACCAAGACAGTCTTCGGGCTGGAGGGCATCGAAGCTTGACAGGTTCATGTTGTTGATGTATATTACCAAATTACTTGGTAATACAGCTCCCAAGGAGTGCGAACCGGTGGCAAGTTATCGCGACTTTCAACGTGAGGTGAGAGCCAGCGCGGGATTCCTCCCGAAGACTTGCTGGATTGCAGATGTCTTGGAGCGCACGGGCAAAAAGCTACGCGTGGCTCCGAATCGGATTAATTACCGCCAACGGAGGAATCCCTGCCCAGTCCACGAACAAGCGGCGATCATCGCGGCCTTGCGCAAACTGCAACTGCGGGACGCGGAGCAACCGAGGAGGTCTCTTTGGCACCCGTAACGATTAAGACGACAATCAAGGTGGCTGACGAAGTTTGGGTCACGACCGCCTTGCTTCATCGACTCCACCCTGAGCGCTTGGATTTCGCCATCGACGAAATCGTGAGGTTTGCCGAAACCGCTCAAGAATTACGATCCATGGGCCCGATTCGGCCCAGTTTCTACGTGCATGTGGTACAGCACTGCGTGGCCAATCGTCCCCCTAATCCGGGGCGTTACAAGATGCTTTTCGAAACAGTGCCGGGAAGGCGTCGCCTCTTTAGGCCGGGAGACCCTTTTCATCCCGGACGGAATGGTGGAAAGATTTCACCCAAGGCGGAGGCTTTAAGCGAAAACTGGTTTAAGGAACTGCTTGCATGGTATCGCGGGTGGTGTTCACAACATGCAACCCGCGCGATAGAAAACGATCCATTACTGGCTCTCTACGGTTCGGGAAGAGAATTGTGGGCAGATGAGAATGCAGACGACTACGTTCGCCGGTTGCGTGAGGGCTGGGAATGAGCCGCATATTCTGGGACACCAATCTCTTTATTTACTTCTTGGAGGGGAATACCCAGGAATCGCTGACGACCAGAAACCTGCGGGGTAAAATGTTGGCGCGAGGGGACCAGCTACTCACCTCCACGATTACGCTCGGAGAGATTCTAGTGAAGCCGTTGGAGCAGGGAAACACCACCCTGTGCCGGAATTACGAAGACGCAATAACGAAGACGGCTTCGCTGCTTTCCTTCGACGCCAAAGCCGCATGGAAGTACGCTGAGATCCGCTGCGACCGATCGGTGCGCGCGCCCGATGCTGTACAACTAGCCTGCGCGGCCAGCGCAAATACTGACTTGTTTGTTACCAACGACCGCCGTCTGCAGGGCAAGCGAGTTGACGGCATTCAATTCATCGTTGCACTGGATCAGGTGCCGATATAGCGAGGTCTATCCCGCCAGCTGCTTCAAAATCTCTTTCCCCAGCTTCTGGGTCTCGCCGAAGAATTTCTGGTATTCGACAAACAGCCGGTTCAACTCCAGCGACTTGTCCGCCGTGAGATGCTTGCGCAGCATCATGTCACGCACATGCACAGGATTCGGCAGCGTAGCTTCTTCGTTCAACTCTTCCAGCGCCGTGTTGGGATCGTAATGGTACATGCCCTGATTGTAGCGCCGGCATGGCCTGGATGCGGGGCTTACATCATCTCGGTGCCCCAGAGATCGTGCAGGTGCACTATGCCCCGCAATTGCTTTTCGTCATCCACCACCACCAGGGACGTAATCTTCTTCTCTTCCATCAGCGCCAGCGCGGTGGCCGCGAACTCATGCCCCGCGATGGTCCGGGGATTCTGCGTCATACACTCCGCCGCTGAAAGGTCCAGCGCATCTTTTCCGCGCTTCTCGAGCAAGCGCCGTAAATCTCCATCGCTGATCACCCCCAGCAGTTTTCCGCCGTCCACAACTGCCGTCATTCCCAACTTCTTGCGCGACATTTCGTAAATCACATCGGGCATCCGGGTCTGGGGACCGACACGCGGCACAGCCTCGCCGCTGTGCATCAATGATTCCACGCGGGCCAGGCGCTTGCCGAGTTTTCCTCCGGGATGCAGATTGGCGAAGTCTTCTTCCTTGAAGCCGCGCCGCTCCGCCAGCGCCATGGCAAGAGCGTCGCCCAACGCCAGCATCGTCGTGGTTGACGCGGTCGGCGCGAGGCCCATCGAACAGGCTTCCTGCGCAATCGAGCAATCAAGCGCGATATCGGCGGATGACGCCAGCGTGGAAATTTTGCCGCCCTTGTGGTCTCGGACCGCATCGATCTGATCGCAAGTCATGGCGATCAGCGGCACCTGCAAGCGCTTGATGGTCGCCAGAAGGCGCAGAATCTCCTCGGTCTCGCCGCTCGCCGAAAGCGCCAGCACCACATCCCCGCGCACAATCATCCCCAGGTCGCCGTGCAGGGCTTCCACCGGATGCATGAACAGGGCGGGAGTCCCGGTCGAATTCAGAGTCGCGGCGATTTTGCGGGCGATGATCCCGCTCTTCCCCATGCCGGTCACCACCACGCGGCCGGCGCAGCAAAACAGCAATTCGACTGAGCGGGTGAAGTCCGCCGCCATCGACCCCGCGATGCGGTCGGCAAGCGCTCGCAACGCCTCCGCTTCAATGCGGACTACATTTGCCCCAATGTGATTCATGGAAACAGAGGATGTTAGCACGCGGCCTCTCCGCGGTCAGAAGTGATCGTCGCCCGGAGCCACGGCCTTGGCCTGCCCGTGCTTGCCCAAGGCGGCCAGCGCTCTGGCCTGGAGCATCCGGTCCCAGGGCCCACCTTGCCAGTTATCTTTTTTCTGCTCGGTGCGAATCCACGGCGGCAACGTGATTAACAAATTGCGGGCGATTGCTTGCACATACGGTTCGTACATCAACCGCATCTTCTGAAGTTTCTGGCTGGCGCCTTCGTCATCGTGCAGACGCAGGCCTTTGTTCGCCAGTTCCTGCCGCATCAATTCCAGTTCGTTGCCAGGAAGCCGGTCCGGTTCACTGGGATCGAAACGGGCGTTCACCACCTGCGCGAGATCGACCGCGGCATGACGCGCCATGGCGAAGGTGAGCTTGGCCTGTTCGGGGCGAATGCCGTCCACGCCCGCAATCACCAGTGAGGTGACATCCAGCATGGTGGTCAGCGCGCCGAGCCAGGACTGGTTGCTGTGCTGCGATCGGAAAAAGCTCAGCACCGGGTAGGAGAGATGGCTGGCCAGCAGTTTCGCGGACCACTTCTCCCAATCGCGAAAAATTTCGTCCAGAACTCTCTGATCGGGACAGCAGCCAAGCCGGTTCAAGAGTTCCATCGCCGAGGGCGGAGATCCGGCCCGCGAATCCAGCATGGAGATCTCGAGTTCGAGATCCGAGAATGCCGAGTACACCACCGGCAGATATCCGATTACCACACCCAAGAACGCAAACCCCATGCCTGCTTCGAGCACGGCGAGGAAGCGGGCCACGGTGGTGGTGGGCGTGATATCGCCGTAGCCCAGGGTAAAGAACGTCTCTCCGCTGTGGTAGATCAGAAGGCGAAAGGTAAGCGGCTGGTTACCGATGCTGACGTGCTGGCCCGTACCATATTGCAGAAGCGCGAAGCCCAGGATCAGTCCCACCGCCCAAAACGCCAGCAGAAAGAACAACGACAAGGGCCCGAAGTAGCCGAGGAAGCCTTCCCGCCGAACCGGGTTTTGAATCTTGCGGGCAAGGCGCATCCAGGGCACCCAGGTGTTGCGATAGAACCACGCCGTCAACCGGAAATGTCGGGTAACCCTTCGCGGCAGCACCACGGTTTCGAAGGCGTCCAGCAGCACTGCCAGGATGATCGCCAGCCCGATGATGGTGGTTAAAGTTGCCATAAATCGAATTCCATTGGGATGAGAACGGGATAGTAGCAGATTCAGGCAGCTGTAGAAGAGTGGCCGGGGAGAATAGGCGCTGATCAAGTACTGGGAGGCAACCCGCGCACCCCCTTACGTTCGTAACCTTGTGTCGCGCTGAAGTAACAGCCAAAATTTGCGCAGGTCCACCTACAAGCTGAAGTCAGAGATCGCGGGTTCGCCGCGAGCTTCGCGAAAAGGGTCGCCTCTCGGAGTAGCGAATGACATTGAAAACCAGGACTCTGTTTCTCGCCATGATCAGTTTGGCTGCGCTGGCTCTGGCCGGGTGCGGCGGCACCCCTTGCTCCTCGACACAGAACTTCACCAGCGCGGGAAGCGGCACAGGCGGCGCTGTGAATACGGGCGGAAACGTCTGCGGAGCCGGTGTGAGCGGCAACAACGGACCGTCGGCGGCATTCGCGTTTTACCTGGGCACCGGTGTGCAGACTGGCGCCTTGAGCACATCGGGCACATTTGCCCCGCAGACCGGCATTACGGCGCCCACGCTTTCGGGAAGCACGATCGACTCGATGACCGTGGTGGGGAACTATCTGTATCTGCCCTTTGGCGATACGACCTCGGTTGTGCAGGCGCTGTCCATCAATCACACCACCGGGGCACTCACTACAGTTCCGGGAAGCCCATTCGCGCTGAGTCCGACCGGTGGAGTTGCAGACACAGTAGTGGCGGATCCCAAACAACGGTTTCTTTTTGCAGGGTCGGAAAGCAGCGGATTCATCAATGTGTTCCAGATCAATGCGACCACGGGCGCGCTGACGGAGATCGCAGGCTCGCCCTTTACCAACCAGTTCAACTTCTTCTCGGCCGACATTATGACCGTGGATTCGACCAGCACCTACTTGTACGCCGGCCAGGGCAGTTTCAGCTCCGGCGTGGTCGGGTTCAGCATCGATCAGACCTCAGGCGCCTTAACCGAACTGGCCGGCAGTCCCTTCGCGCTGAACGTCGCGCAAATTCACGCGAGCCCGACGGGAAACTTCCTGCTTGGCGTCCAGGAGATCCAAGACTTCCAAAGCGCAACCGACCAGCATATTTATGTGTTCTCCATCGATCCAAACAGCGGGTTTCCGACTCCGGTCGCGGGATCGCCGTTTGCTACAACCTCTGCTCCGTTTGATTTCGCAATCAGCCCCAACGGCAAGTTTGTGTACGTGACTGGGAACGATCCAGTCACGAAGAACACATCACCGATTGAAGCCTATGCGATCGATGCGACCACCGGCGCGCTGACGCCTTTGACGGGTTCGCCATACACAACCTTGCCCGCAGCGACGCAGTGCCAGTTCGATCAAAGCGGCGGACTGATGTTCTGCGCCACGTCGGCCGGAATCTCCGCCTTCTCGGCGAACCCCTCGACCGGGGCGATCGCCCATATTGCAGACTTGGCCGCGAGCAGCTTCCCCTTTGCTGTGTCGGATTAATCTTTCGACCGCATGCGCCAGTTCAGTTGGTTCAACCAGACCATTGAACTGGCGTACCTGATTCTGAACTGTCCCATGCCGCACAATCCCTGCCCCACAGGTTAAAATGATGCCTTCAGGTTCCTGCCCGGGCGTGAAGAAGAATTTTCTTCTGCTTGAGATAACAGGACTTACGCGAGTTGGCGTCTAACAGAGTAGAGGCAGAGCTGTCCATCCATCGTGGCCATTAAGTTAAAGATCCCGAAAGCCAAGAGTCGTTCCCGCGCGAAGGGTTTCTTTTCCAGAGATCCGATTCTGCGAGGGGCCCTTCTGTCATTCCTGGTGCTAACCGTCCTCTTTGTGGGCGCGTTCTCGTTCTTCTGGGTGAAGTACGGTCGCATGATCGATCAGAAGTTCAAAGGCCAGGTTTTCAGCAATTCGGCAAAGATTTACGCGATCCCGGAGTCGGTGCGAGTGGGCGAGAAGCTTGATCCGCACAGCATTGCCACCGACTTACGGCGGGCCGGATACTCGGACAAGGGACAGTCGGCGATGGGTACATTCCGCCTGACTTCCGGGAGTATCGAGATCAAACCCGGGCCCCAGTCCTATCACAGCCCGGAGCCGGCGACCATCACATTCAAAGAAGGGAAAGTGGCCAGCATCAAGGGGAATGCGGGCGATCTGGAGGCTTACGAGTTGGAGCCCCAACTGGTCACTTCCCTGTTTGACGCCGAGCAACGCTCCCGGCGCCAGCTGGTCAAGTACAACGAAATTCCTCCGCAGCTGGTGCAGGCGGTGCTGGCAATCGAAGACCGCCGATTTTTTCAGCACAGCGGGGTGAACTTCATTCGCCTCGCCGAGGCCGCGTGGATCGATTTCACACACCAGCGGCACGAGCAGGGCGGCTCAACCATCACCATGCAGTTGTCCCGGGCATTCTTCCTGACGCCGGAGAAGACGGTGAAGCGGAAGCTGTCCGAGATGCTGATCGCGATGGAACTCGAGCAGAAGTTCAATAAGGAACAGATTTTCGAGTTCTACGCCAACCGAGTGGACCTGGGGCAGCGCGGCTCATTCACCATCGGGGGATTCTCGGAGGCGGCACGGTCGTACTTCAACAAAGATCTCAAAGACATCACGCTACCCGAGGCAGCGCTGATTGCGGGCTTGATCCAGGCGCCCAGCTACTTGTCTCCCTACCGGCATCCGGAGCGCGCACTGGAGCGGCGCAACCTGGTGCTCGACAGCATGGTGGAGACGCACGCGATCACGAAAGAACAAGCGGAGAAGGCGAAGGCCACGCCTCTGAAGCTGGCGCCGCCCAATGTGGAAGCGAGCGACGCACCTTACTTTGTCGACCTGGTGCGGGACCAGGTGATCAGCAAGATGAATGAGCGCGAGGTGAACGACCAGTCGTATCGCATCTACACCACGCTCGATCCGGAGTTGCAGAAGGCGGCGGCCCAGGCGGTCGAGACCGGCATCAAGCTGGTGGACGATCAAGTCACCAAGATGCGCACCAAGAAGATCAAGATTGCCAAGGGCAAGTATGAGACCAAGGTGCTGCCTGGGCCGCAGGCGCAGGTAGCGCTGGTCGCCATGGATCCGCATACGGGAGAGATCCTGGCCCTGGTGGGCGGGCGCAACTACGCGGTCAGTCAACTCAATCACGCAGTCGCCAAGCGTCCGACCGGATCGATCTTCAAGCCATTCGTGTACGCGGCTGCAATGAATACCGGGATCAATGGAGGAACACCGGTATTCACTCCGGCTTCTCTGCTCCAGGACCAGCCGACGACATTTACGTATGGTGACCAGATTTATGAGCCGCGCAATTACAAAGAGGAGTATCACGGCGATGTCACGGCGAGATATGCCCTTGCGCTTTCGCTGAACAACGCGACGGTCAAGCTGGCAGAAGAAGTTGGTTATGACAAGGTTGCGGACCTGGCGAAAGCGGCGGGCATTTCGTCGGTGAAACCACTTCCTGCTATGGCGCTGGGGACATACGACGCGACGCCGATTGACATGGCGGCAGCCTACACCGTGTTCGCCAATGGTGGCACCAGGGTTTCTCCCATCATGGTGAACTCGGTGCGCAACGCCGAAGGCGACGTCGTGATGGATTTCAAGTCCGAGAAAAAACCGGTGCTCGATCCCCGGGTCGCCGCCGTCATGACCAACATGATGGAAGGCGTGCTGAACTTCGGGACCGGATATCCGGTGCGTTTACGCGGATTCACCGCACCGGCCGCAGGCAAGACCGGGAGCTCGCATGACGGATGGTTTGCCGGATACACCAGCAACCTGGTGTGCATCGTTTGGGTTGGGTATGACGATTACAGCGACATTCGTCTGAGCGGGGCGCAAACGGCGGCGCCGATCTGGGCGGAATTCATGAAGAAGGCAATCGCCCTGCCGCAATATTCCGATGCCCGGGCCTTCCCTCAACCGACCGGGGTCGTGGATGTGCAACTCGACAAGGCAACGAATCTGCTGGCAACGCCGGCCTGCCCGGAAACTTATACTGCGGCGTTCATCGCCGGCACCGAGCCGAATCAAACTTGCGATCAGGGTACGGGTGTAAAGGGCTTCTTCTCGCGAATGTTCGGATTGGGCGAGAAGCCATTGCCGCCGCCGGTTGCCGGGGCCAATGGGCAGACGCAGACAACCACTGCCGAGGGGCAGAACAACAGCCAGCAGGGACAAAAGAAAAAGGGATTTTTCGGCAAAATTGCGGGTATCTTTAAAGACGATAAATCGTCCAACCCTCCGCCAAAGCCGCAACCCGAGAGCGATCCTCCCCACTGACGGCTGAGGCGACACAGGCTGGTTTGAGAGGTACAGGATATGCGAAGTACGGTCCTGCTCTTGGCTCTGGTAGCGGTACTCTACGTTCCTTTTCTATCTGCGCAAGGTCCGGTGGACCAGGCGCAAGTAGCTTCCCCGATTCGACAAATCGAAGCGCCGCCGTCGAGCATGTCGGCACAGGACCTGGAAGCGCGCGGCGACTCGCTGCGCGGAGAGAAGGCATACCTGGACTCACTCGACTATTACCAGGCCGCCTTGAAGAAGAAACCCAACGACCCACACCTGTACAACAAATGCGGCATGGCGGAGATCGGGTTGCGGCGATTCCCCGAGGCGAAGAAGAGTTTTGAGCGCGCCATCCGCGCCGATAAGACTTACGCGGACGCGCACAATAACCTCGGCGTCATCCACTACATCGCAAAGAAATATGGCAAGGCAATCAAGGAATATAACCGCGCCATCAAGCTGAGTCCCCAGTCGGCCTCGTTCTATAACAACCTGGGTGGAGCATTTTTCGCGCAGAAGAAGTATGAGGATGCGACCCTGTCGTACCAGAAGGCGTTGAGCCTGGATCCGGATGTGCTGGAACGCAGTTCACAGACCGGGGTGGCGGCGCAGATGTCGTCGCCGGACGATCGTGCCAAATTCTCTTACGTGGTGGCCAAACTCTTTGCCAAGCAAGGGAACACGGACCGTTCTCTGGAGTATCTGCGTCGGGCGATGGAAGAGGGATACAAGGGTATTGACGAGGTGTACAAGGACGATGAATTCGCCGGCTTACGGAAGGACCCGCGCTTTACGCAGTTGATGGCGTCGCGGCCTCCGTCCATCCCGGAATAGCCTGCGATATTTTTATGAAATTTTTAGCAACTTCTTCGGCCTATCTGTGTTCAAATGATGCAAATACTCCTGAAAACAACAGGGTGAGTAAGGAGAAACGGTAGCCCATCGGTTGTCGACCCGAGCACGCCCCAAGCAGACAGCCGGTGGGTTTTTAGTTTCAGTAGCCTCGCAGCAATTTCCTTCCTGCATTAAGAACCGTTCATTTCTGTGTCCGAAGTTTCTGACAATTCGTTCATGATCAGTGAACTCTGCGAACGCGGTTCTGCGCATCGTCGAGGTAGTAAACATTGCCGTCGCTGCCAATCCCGACGGAAATGGGCCCGTCCATGTTCGTGCTGGCGGCGGGAAGGTTCTCGCCGTTGTAGCCACCATTGCCGCTACCGGCAACGGTGGTGATGATTCCGGCAGGCGTGATCTTGCGGACTCGGAAATTGCTGTAGTCGCCGAAATAGGCATTGCCGACGGCATCAACGGCTACACCTTCCGGGGTACAGATCATGGCCAGAGTGCCAAGTCCTCCGTCGCCGCTAAAACCACAGGTACCGTTTCCGGCGATGGTTGTAATGAGGCCAGAGCGAGTCACCTTCCGCACTCGATTGTTTCCGGTATCGCCGATGTAGAGATTGCCCTTCGAATCGATCGCCACTCCGTAAGGAACATTCAGGTAAGCCGTGTTGGCGCGGATGCCATCTCCGTTGTAACCGCAATTATTCAGAACGCCGACAAAGACCGAACTCACGCCGGTTGGTGTGATCTTCCAAATCACGCACACTGAGTCGTCCGCGACGTAGAGATTTCCCCCCGAGTCGATTGCCATAGAGACGAGATCCGAGAAATTCGGATTGGTGGCGAAAGTCGTGATGGTGCCGGTGGTGTCCACCTTCCGGATGACGCCGTTGGAAGTGTCGGAGATGAAAATGTTGCCGGAGGCATCGGCCGCGACTCCGTAAGGCAGGTTGATCATCGCCTGAGTGGCCGGTCCGCCGTCGCCGCTATAACCGGAAAAGCCGTTGCCGGCCACCGTGCTGATGTTGCCCGCCGTGTCGACTTTACGAATACGATTTCCGCCGAAATCGACGACGTAGTAGTTGCCGGCTGAGTCGAAAGCAATGTTCTCGATATCCTGGAAACTTGCCTGGGTTGCGCGGCCTCCATCGCCAACACGGCCTCCTGCCAGGGTTGCGGTCACTGTGTGGCTCAACTGCCGGATGCGTTCGTTTACGGTGTCAACCAGGAGAAGATTGCCATTATTGGCGAGAAACATGCCGGTGGGTTGGAAGAAATCGGTTGCGAGCAAGGGACCGTCGCCATTGAAGCCGAGAGTCAAACCGGCGAAGGAATTGATGATCTGGCTGGCGAAATCCACCTCCCGGACGTGAGCCAGGCCGCCGTTGCTGATCAACAGCTCCGTTCGTAACGCCAGCACATCTCGAGGATTGCCAACTTTCGCGAGTGTGGCCGGTCCCCCATCCCCACTGAATCCCTGAGTGCCGTTTCCGGCGTAGGTGTTGATGATGCCATTGGTGTCCACAATGCGGACAGCGTGGTTTGACGTGTCTGCAATGTACAGATTCCCCCTGAAATCAAGGCTTAGGCCGCGCGGATCGCTCAGCATGGCAAAGATCGCCGGGCCGCCATCGCCACTGTATCCCGCAATGCCGTTCCCGGCGACCGTGGTGATGATGCCGGAAGTGTCCACCTTGCGGACGGCCGCGTTGCCGAGATCGGTGAAGAACATGTTGCCGGCGGAATCGAGGGTCAATCCGTACGGTGAGTTCAACGAAGCCAGCAGCGCCGGACCGTTATCGCCGCTGTAGCCGGCGAAGCCGTTTCCCACGATGGTGGAGATGATTCCGGAGGAATCGATTTTGCGGATGCGATTGTTATTACCATCCACGAAGAGCAAGTTGCCGGAGGCGTCGAAGACCATGCCCCGGGGATAGCTGAGGGTGGCGAATTGGGCGAGGCCGCCGTCCCCACCGAAGCCTGAGATTCCCGTGCCGGCAAAGGTGCTGATGGTTCTGGCGGGCATGGTGACCTTGCGAATGCGGTGAGCGAAATGATCGCTGATGTAGACGTTGCCGCTCGAATCCTGAATAGCGAAAGCAGGATACGTGAACCCTGCATTGAGAGCGGATCCGCCATCGCCAACATAGCCGCCCGCGGTGGTGGTGACGACCTGCGCAGGCATGGACGCGGCGATTGACAATATGAGGGACACAAGTCCCAGCGAAAAGCAGGCACGGAATTTCATCGCGACCTCCTCGGACGTAAGCGAATTTGCGGTCAGGGGCCGGCTGTCGATTGCGGGACTCAGTCGAATGGTTCCGAGATCCTGTGCGCGCGAAACGCGGGGAGTGAAGGAGAAAGCGATTCCGCCGGGGACTCGAAACCGGCCGGAAGTATGTCACGAACTGGAGGTCTTGGGAAGCGGGGAGTACCGATTACCTGGTACCGTGAACGTGAGAGGGGCCGAGTCCCCCTGGCACATTACTGTTCGCGAGCGCGTTCTGCCGGGCTGCCCTTCTTCGGGCTGCGTTCTGAGATGTATTCCTCCACTACCTGTTTCCACTTCCCTTGCGCTTTCAGGATGTATTCGACAGCGTCGCGGAGGGCGCCGTCGCCTCCGGCGTGCGGAGTTACGTAATGCGCTTCTTCTTTTACTTCAGCACGCGCGTTCTTGACGGCGATGGCCAGGCCGCAATTTCGCATGACTGGTAAATCGATGACGTCGTCCCCCACGAATGCGGCTTCACTGGCGCGGAGGCCCTCCTCCTTGATGATTTCTTCGAAGACGGTGCGCTTGTCTTGAATGCCCTGGTGAACGTGCTCGAGTTTCAGATCGCGGGCGCGCAGGGCGACAGTCTCGGAAATACGCTTGGTAATCAGGCCAGTCTTGATTCCGGCCAAACGGGCGAGAGAGATCGAGGTGCCGTCGTGTGCGTGGAAGCCCTTGGCTTCAATCATGGTCTGGCTAAGCAGGCCGAAGCCGCCTTTGCCGCCGTGCTTGGCGGCGTGCTCTTGCGTGGTCTGCTGGGCTCCGGCGGGAGCGGGAAAGATAAAGAGTTTGCCGTCAGTGAGGACTCCGTCCACGTCGAAGAGAAGGAGTTTAATTTTTTTCGCGCGCTTGCGGGACATAGCGGGATTTTAGCAGGAGAGCGAAAAGCCAATTCGTCAACCACAGAGGACACTGAGGTTCGCAGAGCTAGATCAACCACTAAGGACACGAAGGTTCACGAAGGAAAAACGACGGGCCCGGACGCCCGTCGCTTCCATGTAGCTCAGTTCCCTGCTTTTTCGTATTGCGCTACTTGGTCTGAGATTTTGCTTTTGTCGCCTACGACGACCATCGTCAGCTTGTCGGGAACTACGTACTTCGCGGCCATGGCTTGCACCTGCTGCGGCGTGACTGCGTAGACTTTTTGCACGTAAGAGTCGAGATAATCGTCGCCCAGCTGGTGCAAGTCAATATATTGCAACTGGCCGATGAGGCCGCCGCGACTGGAATTCCGCAGCACGAACACGCCGGCCAGGTAGTTCTTGATTCCATCCAGTTCCGCACCCGATGGCGGCTCTTTTTTCAGGCGGTCGATCTCATAAAGTATCTCTTTGATGGAGGGGCCGGTGTACTGGGTCGTCACATCCGCGACCTGCAGCCAGTAGGCATCGCGATATCGCGCCGAAATCTGGCTGCTGGGCGAGTAGGTGTACCCCTTGGCTTCGCGAATATTGGCGGTGATGCGCGAGCCGAACGATCCGCCGAGCAGCGAATTCATGACCTGCAACGGAATGTAGTCAGGCTGGCTGGGATCGATGGTGGGCAGCCCGATGTAAAGCGTGGACTGCGCTGCGCCAGGGCGGTCGACGATATCGAGCTCGTGCTTGCCCACCGGCTTGGGAATGTCAATGAGAGGAGCGGGACCTTTTGGCCAATCCGAAAAGCTTTTGGTGATCGCGGCCTTGACCGCCGCGGGATCGAATTTGCCCGCGACGTAGATATGGGTACGCTGCGCGCCAAAGTTGTCGGAGTAAAACTTTCTTACGGCCTCAACCTTGAAGGAGTTGATGATGGGTTCGCTCGACAGGTAGCGGCCATACGGATGGTCCGGGTACAGGGCTTGCAGAAACCTCTCTCGGGCAAGTTGCCCGGGCTCTGTCCTGGCGATCGACAGGCGGCGCAGCTGGTCCTGCTTAAGGCGCGCGACTTCGGATTCCGGCAGCAAGGGATGCTGAACGACGTCGGCGAGCAGAGCCACCGCTTGCGGTCCGAATTCGGAGAGGACATCGCTGTCAATGCGAGTAATCTCGGGGCCGACGTTGACGTCAATTGTGCCCCCCATGGACGCAGCCTGCCGCGCCACTTGCTCAGAAGACTTGGAAGTGGTGCCTTCCTTCATCAGCTGGCCGGTAAGGTCCGCCAGCCAGGTCTGCTGCGCGGACTCGTTGAGATTGCCCGAGCGCACCGCAACACTGACCGTCACCTTGGGAATTGAACCGTACGGCACCATGGTGACCTGCAGTCCGTTGGGCAACGAGAATTTCTCGATGTGCGGCAGGCGGAACGGTTTGGGGGGACCGCCCGCGGGGGGCGACTGCTTGCCATTTTGTGAGAACGCAGCCGCGACCAGGAACAGGCTGAGAAGCGCTGGAATTCGCATGAGCATATATGCCTTTGTCATTTAGTTGCCGCCTTTCGTTTCGGCGGCGTCGCCGGGCTTGGTCTCCAGCACCAGGACCGTGCGGTTTTCGGGCCGAAGATATTGGGCTGCGGTCTTCTGGACCAGCTCAGGGGTGATCTTGTGAAATTCTGCTTCGACGGTGTTGATGCGCGACGGATTGTCGTCAAACAGCGCGAAGCTGGAGAGCATGTCGGCGCGGCCGAAGCCGTTGAACTGGCCGAGAGTGTCGTAAAAACTGGAACGCAGCTTGACCAGCGCGCGGTTGAGTGTGGCCTGGTCCACAGGCTTGGACCGCAAAGGCGCGATCACCGACTCCATGGAGCTGACAATCTGGTCGGGCTTGACGTTGCTGTCGTGATAGAGATCGGCCATCCAGAGCATGGGTCCGTCGTAATTGAACATGTTTCCGAGCAGGTTGATCCCGCCCTCGACTTCGCCGGTGTATCCGCGTTTCTTGACGAGTTCTTCGTGGAGCAGGCTGTCGTCGCCCTGCACCAGCATTTGATCAATCAACCCCATGGCGTAGTACTCGGGCGTATTGCGCGGAGGCATGTGATAGGCAACCGCGAGCGCCGGACGCTTGGCCAGGGGATCGACTTTGCTGGCGGTCTTTTCTTTTTCCTGCCGGGGCTCGGTAAGGTCCGGCTGAGGCGCCTGCTTCACGGAGGGGATGGCTGAGAAATATTTTTCGATCATCTTCTTCGCGTCCGCGGGCTCAAAGTCGCCGACCACCGTCAGGGCCGCGTTATTGGGAGCATAGTAGGTCTTGAAAAACTGCTGGACGTCAGGAAGTGTGGCAGCTTCGATGTCTTTCAGGTCGCCGTAAAAGTTGTGCGCGTTGTACCAGTTGGTGTTCGCGTATTGCGGCATGTCGAGCCAGGGGAACCCGCCGTAGGGACGGTTGATCACGTTGACCTTGACCTCGTTGCCGACGACGCCCTGCTGGTTTTTGAGATTGTCCTCGTTGATGGCGAGGCCGCGCATGCGGTCCGACTCGGCCCATAACATCGTCTCCAGCTTGTTCGAGGGCACGACCTCGAAATAGTTGGTGAAGTCGAAGCGCGTGGAACCATTCAAAATGCCGCCATTTTGCTGGACCAGCTTGATCATTTCCATCTTGCCCAGGTTCTGCGAGCCCTGAAACATCATGTGCTCGAACAGGTGCGCGAATCCGGTGCGGTCGCGAGGCTCGATACGAAAGCCGATGCGGTAGTACACCGCCACCACCACGGTGGGCGCCGAGTGGTCGGGAGATAACACCACACGCAATCCGTTCGGGAGTTTGTAATACTCCACCGGAACGTTGAAGCTGGCAGATGCGGCCATGGCCGGCATCACGGAAGAAGCAAGCAAAGCGATCAGGACGAAGAACCTCATCGGCTGGCCTTTCGCAGAAAGAAATTGGAAGTTCGGGAATGACGCACTTACCAAACTAACCCGGAATACACAGGCTTTCAAGTAAAGGACGAACCAGAGCGGGAAGGGTAAGCAGAGTGGGAGGAGCGGCTTCTCAGCCCGAGTTATGTTAGTACCAGCGTTCCACCAACTCCCACCAGAGCAGCTTGGAGAACTCCAGCAGGTTGGTTTTGGCCCACTGCCGGTGTTGCCACCATTGTGGACCGAATTCGCGGGGATCGCAGGCAGCCGCAACGGAGAACTGGTAGTTGGGAAGCTCACGGGAGAAAGTGCTCAGAGCCCGGCGGGTATGGTAATCCGACGTCACCAAAAGGATCTTATGTGCGGAGTAGGCGCGCAGACAATTTCCGACATTGATGGCTTCTTCTTTGGTGGAGAGCCCGTCAATGGCGCAGATCTTCATCGCCTGCGCCTGGGGAAGTCCATTGATGTACTTCTGGGCGAGGTCCTGTTGAGTCCACGAATAGATCGTGGTTCCGGCGGGCACGTCGAGCAGCACTTGAGAAGCGTATCCCTGGGCCAGTAATTCCAGCGCACGTTGCGGGCGCCGTTCAGTTTCGCCGGCAAGCACAACGATCAGGTCGGAGCGGGCAGGCTGGTCAATGATCAGGAAACGTCCGGAGAAGAACACAAATGCGATAAGAGCGGCGATTCCCAACCGCAATAGCAGGCGAGTCTTGCGCATTAAGCCATCCGTGCTCCTCTGATTCCAGTCTAGGCGCAACGCGCTGATCTGCAGATAGCAAAGGCTGTTACTTCGAAAGGCCGCGGGAGATTGCGGGTTTCCGTCAAGAAAACTTTACCGTTCTGGTAGCCAGAGCATGAATTTCCTTGCCCCATCGCGGGGTGGTTTTGATAGCATTCTTGGCAATCGCTCTAAGTAGCTGGTTGGCAAGAGCTTCTTCCCTTGGCTGGAACGCGGCATTGGTATGCTTCGTGCTCGGAAATGACTAGGCCGCGGGCGACAGTTCGTTTGCGCACCACGATCGGATCGTCTTGGTCCGGCCAATTTTAGAGAGGAATGTAAGCAGCCGTCCGGTGTAGCTGCACATCACATTTCATTATGTCTTTTGCTTCCCACAGCCCTTCCTTCGCGGTCCTTCCCGATCGACGAGCGCCCTGGCGGGAGTTTGGGCTGAGCCTGGGAACGCAAGGTTTGGCCATTCTGGCGCTGGCTTGGGTTGGGGTGCTTCACCCGGAAGTCTTAGCGCCCGCCAATCACGATTACCACTTCATCCAATTGGTAAACACGCCCCCGCCGGTGCCTCACGAACCCGCGCCGGTGCGCATCATTGAACCGCCAGTAGTGGCAAAGCTTGATGCAAGCAAGGTGAAGCTGCCCACAAGGATCACGCCGAAGGAGATGCCGGTCATTCCCCAGGCGCCACCGAAGGTACAAGTGGCCAGCAACCAGCCTGCGCCGATTCCGGCAGCGGTGCCGGTGGTGCCGCGGCAACTGGTGAAAACCGATGTGTTCTCTACGGGTAGCTCGGCGATGCCGACGATCGCGCGCGCGCCACAACAGGTTCAGACCGGGGGATTCGGCGATCCCAACGGAGTGCCTGCCCGCGAGAACAACGGCAAGCCGGTGACGATTGCGCAGGCGGGATCGTTCGATCTGCCGAGCGGATCGGGATTCGGCAATGGTAGCGGCGGGGCGCACGGAGTTCGCGGCGTAATAGCCAGTGCCGGCTTCGGAAATGGAACCGCGACTGGGGACGGCAGTGGACCGGCAAACGTAACCCGCGGCACGGTGCGGCAGAGCGGATTTGGCGACTCTGATCCGGCGCCGGTTGCGGCCAAGGTCAAACCTGCCTCTGCGGTCGGGGTCACTACCGCGCCGCCAGAGATTACTTCCAAACCGACACCGGCATACACCGAAGAGGCGCGAAAGCTTCGCATCGAAGGTGAAGTCCTGCTGGAAGTCGTGTTTGAATCCAGCGGCAAGCTGCACGTGCTGCGGGTTGTGCGCGGCTTGGGGCACGGTCTCGACGAGGCCGCGCGACAGGCTGCCGAACAGATTCGATTCAAGCCCGCCTTGCGGGACGGCAGGCCGGCCGATTCCACGGCAGTGCTCCACATCGTCTTTCAACTGGCCTGAAGCAACAAGCTTCGCGAAGGGAAATATGCGCAGTTCAAAGTTGTGGCGATTCCTGTTTTTTGGTCTTGTTTTCACCTCGGTTGCGCTGTGCCAGGACGGGAAGAATACAGTCCCGGAGCAGCAGGCGGCCAGTCCCGGATCCCAGGCAAGCGCGCCGACTGGGGCCAGCAGCTTCGACCAGGTGATGGATCGGGTGATTGAGCGCGAGCACTTTTTCACCGCCCAGATGAAGCATCTGCATCCGCTTGTCGAAACCTACCTGCAGGACCTGAAGAACGGGAAAGAAGGCGAGGTCACTCCGGTCAAGGACGAATACTTCTTCGGACGCCTGGATATGAGCAATGGCGCCGATGATAAGTCGTTTCTCGGCCAGCCCGGAGTAGGCCGTCGCATGCTGGACAAGCTGACGAGTTTGTACTCGCTGAAATTCCTTCCGCTCGGCTTCGCGCAGATGGTGATCCTGGACCAGGATTTTCAGAAGAAATTTTACGATTTCACCTTCGTACGGAGAGAGTTTCTCGGTGAAGTGCGATGCATCGTAGTGGATGTGCAACCGAAGCAAGGCTCGGGGAATGGCCGCTTTATCGGCAGAATCTGGATTGAGGACCAGGACTACAACGTCGTACGCTTCAACGGAACCTATGGTCCCGCGTCGCGTTACAGTTACTACCTGCACTTCGATAGCTGGCGCCTGAACATGCGGCCGGGAATGTGGCTGCCGGCTTATGTCTACAGCGAAGAATCGGACCTGCGAACCAAGAATAACCAGGTATTGCACTTCAAGGCGCAGACGCGGCTCTGGGGTTATGACATCCAGCACCTTGGGCACAACGAGGAGTTCACGCAAATCGTGGTGGACTCGCCACAGACGGTGCACGATCAAAGTAACGCGGCGCAGGATGCCACGCCGGTCGAGAGCCAGCGGGTGTGGGAACGCCAGGCGGAAGATAACGCGATCGAGCGCCTGCAGAAGATCGGGCTGATCGCGCCGGAAGGCGAGGTGGACAAGGTGCTGCTGACGGTGGCGAACAACCTGATTGTCACCAATAATCTCGACATCCAACCGGAAGTGCGGACGCGGGTGTTGTTGACCTCGCCACTTGAGTCTTTCACCATCGGCCACACCATCGTCATCAGCCGCGGCTTGTTGGATGTGCTGCCGGACGAGGCTTCGCTGGCGATGGTCATCTCGCATGAACTGAGCCATATCGCTCTCGGACACCGCCTGGATACCAAGTTATCGTTCAACGACCGCATGTTCTTTCCCGATGAGCAGACCTTCGAGCGGATGGACTTTAACCGCACCGCAGCGGACGAAGAGGCAGCCGACAAGCGAGGGATGGAGTTGCTGGCGAATTCTCCGTATAAAGATAAGCTCGCCAATGCCGGATTATTCTTGAAAGCTTTGCAGACCCGTGCGCCGGAATTGAAACACCTGATTCGCCCTCACCTGGGCAACGGGCTCGCGTCCGGCAAGTCCACGCGGATGTCCCCGTTGTTGAACTCGTCCCCGCAATTGGAGACGCGGAAGACGGACCAGATCGCGGCACTGCCGTTAGGAGGCCGGATCAAGCTTGATCCCTGGAGCAATAAGATCGAGTTGACAAAGGCGAAGGCGGTTCCGCTGCTGTCGGCGCGGGAAAAGATGCCGTTCGAGGTGACTCCTTTTTATCCTTACCTGACGCGGATCTCGGGTGGAAACAGTGAGAGTGTTGCGCTCACCGCGCCGCCCAAATAGGCAAAAAGGAAAGCGTGGGTGCAAGCCCACGCTTGATCGAGAATTGCTTACGAGTGCGGAAAATGGGATCTCTAATGAGGTCGCAGTTTATTGGATGGCGCTGCCGACCTGCGAGAAGACGTTGTTGGCATTGCCACCAATCAATCGAATCGTGCCAACCACGATGACCAGAATTACGGCCAGCATCACCGCGTATTCGGCGATGTCTTGTCCCTCGTCTTGCTTCCACAGTCTTTGTAATTGACCCATCACTGATTTTCTCCCCTCCTCTGCCGTTCGACACTCTCACGGACAGGAACCATCCGCAACGGTTCTGAATCTGCCAGAGGTTCTCCCTGTATAGAAAATGCTAGTGGGGTCACAAGCGGAGGCCAATAGCCCAGACGTGGCGGGATATGGCACGAAGGTGCTATATGTCCGGCCTGGCCGAAGGAACGGCGAAAGGAGAATGACCGATTCTCCTGCCATTCTCAGTAAGCGCACGAGGGAGCTTGCGGCCCGGAAAGCCTAATCACCTGGCCCGGACCGCCACGCGCAGCGTAGCAAGGATCTTCTGATTTCAGTTCTGGTCCGCCTCGAACGTTGGGGTACGCAAGGCGTCAGGCAATGCTTTTTAGCGGCAAGGCTTGATTGACGGCGAACAGCGCCAGTTCCAGGCGGGTGGAAACACCGAGCTTATCGAAAATGTTGCTGAGGTGGTGCTTGACAGTGTCTTCACTGATTTTGAAATACTCGGCAATTTCCTTGTTGCTGTATCCGGCAACTACGGCGGAGACGATTTCCAGTTCGCGCGGAGTAAGGCCGAATTTCTTCTGCTTCGCCTCCTCGCCTGAGGATTGAGCGAGGGTGCGCAGATACTGCACCAGGTTCGAGACGCTCTCCCGGCCTACCCAGTATTCGCCCGACATGACGGTGTGAATGCTTTTGAGGAGCAGTTGGGTCGCGGAATCCTTGAGAACGATGCCGCGGGCGCCAAGCTGCAAAGCCTCGACGATCTGTTTTTTTTCCGCCGCGGCGGTGAGGAGAATCACGCGAACGGCATTGGAATTGGAGCCGGTGCTCAGTTCGCGCAAGGCTTCCAGACCGGGAGTGCGGGGCATGGCCAAATCGAGCAGCATGATGTCGGGCCGGAGCTGGCGCGCCATCTTCACCGCCTCGCCGCCGTCGCATGCCTCTCCAATTACTTTGAGGTCGGGCTCGGCTTCCAGCAGCCGACGTAGTCCATCACGGAAAATCGGATGATCGTCGGCGATCACGATGCGCACCGGTTGTCGCTTGTTATCCATAAGCAGCTTCCCGCTTGGGCGGGACATCAATCTCCAGCCGTGAACCTTTGCCGGGAGTTGATTCTATCGTGAGTTCGCCTTCAATCAAACGGACGCGTTCCTTGATGATCAGGGGGCCCTTGCCCAGGCTTTCCAGTTCGGACTGGGTAAACCGTCCTTCGAAGGGAAAGCCGCGTCCATCATCTTCGATGGTGATGCGCAGCTTGCCTTCCATGGCTCCCAATCGTACCAGCACCTGCTTGGCCTGGCTGTGCTTGCGGATGTTGACCAGGCCTTCTTGCACGATGCGGGCTACCTCGCGGCAGACTTGCGGAGGCAAGTCCACTTCTTCGAGTTCGGACAGGAAGCGGGCCGCGATTCCGGTCTCGCGCTGAAAGCGCTCGACCGTGTCTCCCAGAAAAGGTATCAGCTTTCTGGAGTCTACATCGAGGGACTTCATGACCTGCATGAGCTCGCGCAGCTTCAGAACTTCCTCGCGCAACAAGCCCTGGATGCGGCTCAATTCGTCAGGTACAACCTCGGCATGGTTGCGGGCCTGTCGCTTGAGCACATCCACCTGCATCTCGACCGCGATCAAGGATTGAACCGCGCCATCGTGGAGCTCACGCGCGAAGCGCGCCCGTTCCAGCGCGCCGGCGCGCATTCGCAGGCGGCGCAGGAGATAGACGTTGTACACCGCTGGGCCGACTTGCCGGACCAGTTCCTGAACGAAACGCAGCTCTTCCTCGGTGTCGCCGGCCAGGGAGGGATCGAGCAGAAAAATTCGTCCCCACCATTCCCTGCCCAGGACAAACGAAACCGTGACGGCAGAACGGAACTCGTGCCGTTGCACGAATTGCTTGAGCAGGCCGGAATCTCCGTTGCGCAGACGGTTGCCGCTCTTATCGAGCGAGATGAGGGTAAAGCCGCTGTCCGGGCCGGAACCGCGCACGCAGGCGTAGGTCACGTCCTCGCTGGATTCGTAAAGATAGAGTTCCTTGTCGGAGGGCGCAGGGTCAAGCCAACGAAAGGTTGAGGGCTGACCGTTGGAGGCGCGCACCTCCCCGGCAAAGACGCGATAACTGTTTGCCTCTTGGGAAGCGAGCAACGCGCTTTTTGCTCCGTACAGGGTGAGCAGCTCACCGACAATGTCCTGCAAGGTTCCGGTAAGGCCCGATTCCACGCGAGCGCGGCCGAGAATTCTGGCGATGACCGCCTTCTCTGCGCGCAACTGCTTTTGCTGTTCGGCAAGGTAGCCTAGCAGCAGCCCCATGACCAGCAGATAGACGGAGCGCATGAAAAGACGCTTGGGTTCGAGGTCGAGGGCATCAATTTGGAGGAGTGGCCAGTGATGTGCGAACAGAATGTGGTTCAGCCAGGCGAAAAATCCGAGGTTGAGCGCCAGGCTCTCACACCACAGCAGCAGTACTTCCATGGCCGCGGTACCGACGGTTTCCCAAAGACCCCAACGGTAAGCGGCTGCCGCAAGCACGAAGACGAAGAACAGAAAAAAAGGATTGTTCTGGCCGCTGGCGAATGCGGAAATGATTGCGGGCCAGACCACGTCGGCGCTGTGCGCAAGCAAGCGGAATGAGGGGGTGGACTCCTGACGCCTTCGCAGCAGCAGGATGATGAGTACGCCCTGGGCGATGTAGAAGACGAGCAGGCCATAGGCCCAGACCGAATAACGGACCTGGCTGGGATCCATCCAGATCGCGACCAGGCAGGTCAAAGCAAGAGAGACCCTGGCGGTACCCAACCAGCGTTCGATGCGCCGCACCTCCCCGGCGCCAATGGGAGCCCGCAATCGCCATAAGAACCGGTATCGGGGTGAATGGAAGACCAACGAAGAACCGCCGAATGTAGTTGATTTTGTGGATATTAGTGTTCCGCCTTCGGAAGAGCAAGGGAGAAGTTGCAGAATCGGCACTGACTCACAGGAATGTATTACTGAAGTAACCTGTTTGCCAGTGTTATGCAGTCTAGAATCATGGCATTCTGGAGCCCATGTCACTGCGCTCCAAGTCGTGGATTCTTCTGAGCGCAGCCGTTGTGCTGGCCGGCGCGCTAGCTTCGCTGCTTCTAGAAGCCGGCTTTACCCTGCTGATCATCAGTGATATCGCGCAGTGCGCACTGCTATTGGGAGCGGTGGTGTCGTTCCTGCCCAGTGTTTCGTCGACGCGCGGGAGGGTCCGGCTGTTCTGGACCCTGATGTCGCTGGGCCTGGTGCTGTGGTCGAGTTATCAACTACTGTGGACCTACTTCGAAGTGGCCCTGCGCCGGGACGTGCCTAATCCGTTTGTCGGCGACATTGTCCTGTTCCTGCACATCGTTCCCATGATGGCGGCGCTGGCGCTGGTGCCCCATGCCGAGCAGGACGAACACACTTCGCGACTGGGATCGCTCGATTTCGCGTTGCTGCTGGTGTGGTGGCTCTACCTGTATCTATACGCGGTCATTCCCTGGCAATATGTGCACACGGATGCAACCATCTACGAGCACAGCCTGAATGTGCTTTATCTCACGGAGAAAGTTGCCTTCCTGGCGGCGCTGGCCGTGGTGTGGTTTCGGAGTGAAAAAGGCTGGAAAGTTGTGTACGGGCATTTGTTTGCGGCCATGATGATCTATGCCCTGAGCTCCTACGTAGCCAATTGGGGAATCGAAAGAAACACGTACTACTCGGGCAGTCTGTACGATATCCCGCTCGCAGTGTCGATGGCGTGGTTTGTGGTGGTTGGGATTGTGGCGCGTGAGCTCTCCCCGAAACAACGGACGATCCGCAGCACTTCGACCCATGGCGTATGGGTGGCGCGGCTAGGCATGGTTGCAATTTTTTCGCTGCCGCTGTTTGCAGCGTGGTCGCTGTTCGACGGTTCCATACCGCACTCGGTGAGCACCTTCCGAGTGGTGCTGACACTCGGGGCAATGCTGGTGATGGGAGCCATGGTGTTCTTCAAACAGCATGTCCTTGACCGGGAACTTCTGCGCCTGCTTCGCGGTTCGCAGGACTCATACGAGAACCTTCGCCGGCTGCAATCTCAGCTGGTGCAATCGGAGAAACTGGCTTCGCTGGGCCAACTGGTGGGAGGCGCGGCACATGAACTGAATAACCCGCTCACCGCGATGATGGGATACTCCGACCTGCTCTCGGCGACCCCGCTCGAGGAGGAAGAAAAGGCCGTGGTGGAGAAGATCGGGCAACAAGTGCGTCGGACCCGGAGCCTGGTTTCGAGCTTGCTGAGTTTTGCCAAGCAGGCGCCTTTGGAGAAATCGCCCCTGGACCTGAACGCGCTGGCGCACACAGCCGTAAACCTGTGCCAGGAACAACTCAACGCCTGCAACATTCGAGTGCAAACCGACTTCGCCCATGATGTCAGGCAGGTGATTGGAGATTCCAATCAGCTGTTACAAGTCTGCCTGCACATCATCAATAGCGCACTTCAAAGCATGTCGCCAAAGGGTGGAGTACTGCGGGCGACCACGCGCCAGGAACAAAATATGGCGGTGATTGAGTTCGCAGAGGACGCGAATAATGCATCAGGACCGAGTACCACCACCGAGTTTTCCAGCGCGGGCCGGCCGCCGGGGGCGAGCACAGGCCTGAGCGCATGTTACGGAATCGTCCAGGAACACCACGGCAAAATTCTCTTTCAGAACCGGTCCGAAGGCGGCACCGTGTTCCGCATTGAGTTGCCATGCGCTGCAACGCCGGCGACTCGCGCAAAGCTCGCCTCCGCCACTTGATTTACTTCAGCTTGCGATCAAAGAAATCAGCCGTCGCAGCGTAAGCCGTAATCCAGTTCTTCCAAAGCAGGAAATCGTGAATCTCATCCGGGAACACGAGTTGCTCGAACGGCACGTTGTTCTCCCGTAAACGCTGCACCAGGTCCACGGTTTGTTCAAACGGCACGTTGCGGTCGTCGTCGCCCTGGATCAGCAACACGGGAGACTTCCAGGTAGAAACCGAAGCGTTTGGAGAAGAGGAAAATGCAAGCTTGTCAGCTTCTTCCGCATCGGGAGCCTTCGGCCGATTCTCCCAGTGAGGAAGAAACACAGACCAGTCGTGAACGCCGTGCATGTCAACGCCAGCCGCGAACAAGTCCGAATTGCGCGCGAGCCCGAGGGCAGTGAGCAGGCCTCCGTAGGAACCTCCCCAGAGACCGATTTTCTTGCGGTCCACGATGGGCAGGCCCTGGAGATAATGTGCAGCCGCGACGATGTCTTTGTACTCGGCAGAGCCGCGCCAGGATGAATTGGGAGCCTCGCGGAAGGGGCGCCCGTACATGATTCCCAAGCGGTAGTTCACCGCCAATACCACGTAGCCGCGACTGGCCAGGTATTGATTCATGGCGTAGGCGTTGTGGTAGTAGTTCATGTAATGAAATCCGAGCAGCATCTGGCGAATCGGCCCACCGTGCATGAACACTAATGCGGGACCCGGTTGAGTTCGGCCATTGGGTACGAAGAGTTGGCCGTGGATCTCAAGCCCGTCTTCACTGCGAAATACAACCTGCTTGGGAACCACGAGTTGCTGGGTGGGGAATTCTTTAGGAAGCGCATCCGCGGCCAGCATTTGCCGGCCGGGAGAAGTCACCTTGTAAGGCATGGCCGGAACAGTCGCGGCTGAACCCAGGCACAAAACCGCTTCCCCAGCCTGGACGGGGTTCCACTCGATCGTCTCTCCAGTCGTCAGGGCGGTAGGCTTGCCGGCTGGCAATGCAACTCGCCAGAGGTGGCGGCGGTCCACGTCGTCCTGGTTGGAGGAGTAGAGAACGGACTTGCCGTCCTCGGGCACAAATACATCCTCCACTTCGAACGGGCCGGGGGTGAGCAGCGTGGGAGAACCACCGGCCACTGCAATGGAGTAGAGATGATTCCAGCCATCCTGCTCTGAGGCGAAGATGATGCGGTCATTGGCGGCAAAGCGAAACGAATTCCCGGCCGTCAATTCAGGAAAAGAATCGTTGGGCTTCTGGCCGCTCTGCCAGATTTGCTTCGCGCTGCCGCTGCCTACATCGGAGACCCAAATTGACCACGGAACCGGACGCTCGGGAATCAGCGGAAGTTTCTCTTCGATTCCGGGGAGGCGAACGAAGGCGAGGTGCTTGCCGTCCGGAGACCAGCGCGGCATAGTGTCGCGATCCACGCTGGGAGCGATGTAACGCGCTTCTTCTCCGCCAACATCGCAGATTGCAATGAAGCTGTGATCGCCGCGCTTGCTGACGAAAGCGATCTGGTACCCGTCGGGAGACCAGCGGGGACTTGAATTGTCGCCGGCCAGTTCGGTGAGCTGATGCGCTCCATTGATGCTGGACAGGGGCGCAATCCACAATTGTTTTTTCGTAGCCCACACCGCGGATTGGCCGTCGGGCGAGATCTGGATGTCTTCACAACCTTCTTCCCCGCAGCCGAGTTCCCCGAGGACATTGATTTTCCCGGTCTGAACATTGACGGCGAGCACCTGCTGCTTGCGGGCGAAGACGCCTGAGGTAGGGTCAGCGACGCGCCCCGCTTCGTTGGCTTCGGTGCCGCGAGCGAAGACAACGGTTCTGCCATCCGCAGTGATGCGAAGGCTCGCGATGGGCTCTCCGTCGTCGGCGTTGTAGCGGGTTAACTGCCGGGCCGTAAAACTGGGCGGATCGGCCACCCAGACGTTGCGGACACCACGCGCGTTGAACGTCCACGCCACGCGTCCCGACTTGGAAGCTGCGACCAGGTCGGAAGGAAAGGGCGAGCTCAGTACCTGCTCTATCGAGAAGGTTGCGGCCAGACCCGCGACTGCTGTAAATATGAGAAAAAGCAGAACTGCGACTGACTGCCGGCGAGACCTGCGTCCGCGATCGGTATTCATAGCAGCAAAGCGTACTCCACTGTGGATGAAAACGGCAAACGTCGTGACCAGATGCATTTCCGCCAAGCATGAGACAATTGGGCCCTGGAATGCTCGCCTGCCGAAACGTACGTTTCAACAAGAGGAAGCCGGAAATATCTCAAAAAGAGTGAGGGAAGAATGAAGCAGTGTGTGAGGCTGATGACCGTGCTGATTTCGGGTTTGCTGCTGCTGGGGACGGCGCCGGATCAAGCGCCAGTATTGCAGGGCTTTACGGCCAGTTCGTCGCGGGACGAGCGGGATTGGGAACAGAAGTTCCGGGCGATACCCTCGCAACAAAACCTGCGCGACTATATGCAGCGGCTGTCCGCGCGGCCTCACCACGTCGGCTCAGCTTACGATAAAGACAATGCGGAATGGCTGGTGACCCAGTTCAAGCAATGGGGACTGGACGCGCACATCGAGAATTTCGATGTGCTCTTCCCAACGCCGAAGGAGCGGGTCGTCGAACTGGTGGCTCCTACGAAGTTCGTGGCCAAGTTGCAGGAACCCGCTTTGTCCGTTGATCCGACATCGAATCAGACTTCCGAGCAGCTTCCAACATACAACGCATATTCCGCCGATGGCGACGTGACCGCGCCCCTGGTCTTCGTCAACTACGGAATTCCGGCGGACTACGAAAAGCTCGACCGCATGGGGATCTCGGTCAAGGGCGCGATTGTCATCGCGAAATATCTGCACTCGTGGCGGGGCATCAAGCCGAAGGTGGCGGCCGAGCATGGCGCAATCGGGTGCCTGATCTACTCCGATCCCAACGACGACGGCTACGCGCAGGGCGATGTTTTTCCTGATGGCGCATGGCGACCCAAAGATGGTGTGCAGCGCGGCAGCGTGATGGACATGCCGAACTATCCGGGAGATCCGCTCACGCCCGGGATTGGCGCAACCAAGAATGCGAAGCGCCTGGACTTGAAAGACGTAAAAACTATCACTCGCATTCCGGTGCTTCCGATTTCCTATGCCGACGCGCAGCCTCTGCTGGCCGCACTGAAGGGACCGGTGGCGCCCGAAGAGTGGCGCGGTTCGCTGGCCCAGACCTATCACATCGGGCCGGGGCCGGCGAAGGTTCATCTGAAGGTGCGGGCGAACTGGGATATCAAGACCCTGAACGACGTGATCGTAAAGATTCCGGGCTCGACATTACCTGACGAGTGGGTGGTGCGGGGGAATCACTACGACGCATGGGTAAATGGAGCGGAAGATCCGGTTTCGGGCGCGAATGTGGAAATGGAAGAACTGCGCGCCTATTCAACACTACTCAAGCAGGGCTGGAAGCCCAAGCGCACCATCATTTACTGCTTGTGGGACGGCGAAGAACCCGGCCTGCTGGGTTCTACGGAATGGGCCGAGGAACACGCCAATGAACTTCGGCAGCATGCCGTGGCATACATCAACACCGACGCCAATGGCCGCGGATTTCTGCAAGCGGGCGGGTCGCATACCCTGGAGAAATTCACCAACGGTGTGGCTCGTGACGTTGAGGACCCAGAAAAGAAAATCCCGGTGTGGGACCGTCTGCGGCTGAAGAACATTTTTGACGCGAAGAGCAAAGAAGAACGTGACGACATTCGTAACCGCGCCGATTTGAGAATGTATGCGCTGGGGTCCGGTTCGGACTACACCGCATTCATCGATCACCTTGGGATCGCCTCCATGAATTATGGGTACGGTGGGGAGGATGGCGGCGGCATTTATCACTCGATCTACGACGATTTCTACTGGTATACGCATTTTTCAGACACCGACTTCAGTTATGGTAGAGCGCTTTCCCAGACGGTGGGAACGGCGGTGATGCGCCTGGCGGATGCGGATCTGCTTCCCTTTGAGTTCACCGATTTCGCCGACACCATTCATCGCTACAAAGACGAGTTGAAAAAGCTGGCGTCAGAGAAGCGGGAGGAAATCCGGGAGCAGAATAAGGAACTCGAGGACGGAGTGTTTTCAGCGGCGTCGGACCCCAAGGAAACTTTCGTTCCACCCGCGCGAGAAGAGCTTCCACCGTTCCTGAATTTTGCCCCGTTGGAGAATGGCACCGACGCGCTTTCCCGCAGCGCACAGCATTATCAGAAGGCGATAGAGAAGCTCACCAAGAACAACGATTGGACTGTGAACGGCAGCACCCTCCAGCAGATCAATGCGCAACTGATACAGAGCGAACGCAAACTGGCAAGTGAGGAAGGGCTTCCCGGGCGTCCCTGGTTCAAGCACATGATCTATGCTCCGGGACAGTACACCGGCTATGGCGTGAAGACCATTCCCGGGGTGCGGGAGGCCATCGAGCAGAAAAAATGGCAAGAGGCCGACGAGCAGATCGCGCGCGTGGGCAAGGTTTTGCAGGATGAAGCTGCACTGATCGATTCGCTGGCGGAAAAAATAGAAAAAGCACAGTAGCGCTAGGCAGTCAGTTCTACGGTGCGCTTCAATTGCCCGCATGCGGCGTAAATATCGCGCCCGCGCGGGCGGCGCACAAAGGTCGGGATGCCAGAGGAGATCAGGATCTTCTGAAATTCGAGCACGCGTTGTTCAGCGGGAGTCTGGAAGTCAATCCCGGGACCCGGGTTGAGCGCGATCAAGTTGACCTTGGCGCGGAGGCCGCGAATGAGTTCCACCACTTCGCGCGCGTGCCGCGGCGCATCGTTTACTTCGTTCAGCAAGACATACTCAAAGGTGAGCTTCTCGCGATTGCGCAAGGGAAACTCTCGCGCGGCGGCAATCAATTCCTTGAGGTTCCACTTGCGGTTGATCGGCATGAGCCGTTCCCGGGCTTCATCATTGGAGGCGTTCAGAGAGATCGCGAGTTTCGGACGAATCTCCTCCTGTCCGAGATCATGAATGCGAGGAACGATGCCGGCAGTGGACACCGTCATCCGAGTTTCCGGAATTCCGACCCCCTCGACCAGTAATCGCACCGCCTTGATGAAGTTGTCGTAGTTCAGGAACGGCTCGCCCATGCCCATGAAAACGAGATTGATGCGGTCCTGCGGCGGGATAACTTTCTGGTCCCGCAACACGGCGCTAATCTGGCCAACAATTTCTCCGGCAGACAGGTTGCGCTTCACGCCCAGAAGCGCAGTCATGCAAAACTGACAGGCAACTGCACATCCCACTTGACTGGAGACGCAGATTGTCGCGCGGTCAAAGGCCCGGGATGAAGTCGGTTCCCCGGCTTCGGTTCCATCGCCCGATTCCCCGCTATCGCCTTCGGGCATCCAGACGGTTTCGACGCTCTGTCCATCAGGAAAGCCGACAAGGTAACGGATAGTGCCATCGCTGGAGACAAACTTCTTCTCTACGGTGGGGAGTCCGACGGAAATTCCGCGTTGAGTCAGGTCTCGACGGAATTCGGAAGGCAGCGTGGAGATCTCTTCGATTGACTGGACACGCCCGGCATAGAGAGCCTCAAATAGCTGGCGGCCCCGGTACGAAGGCTGCCCAGCCTCCACCACCAGGTCGGTAAGTTCCTGAAGTGAAAGGCCTAAAAGGCGATTGGTCGGTATTTCATCAGACATGCATCTAATCTCACGAGACGCGCCGCTGAGGTTTCCCTGGGAATCTGGCCAATATCTCGGAAAAAGCAGTACATTGGATGCAAGTAATTGAAAGTAAATCACTTGTATAAGATCCCCGCATCCCCTCAGTCTGTGTGACAATATTAACAGGCTACCTGGGCTCGTTCTCTACGGGCTGTTCTGTTGGACCTAAGTTCATGGTGAAAGAAATCCGCAATATCAATCGCGAGCGTTTGCCCAACGGGCTGACGATCATCACCGAGGAGATGGAGCATATTCGCTCGGTTTCGATAGGAATCTGGATCAAGACCGGTTCTCGCGACGAAGACCCGCAATGGAATGGAATCTCTCATTTCATTGAGCACATGGTTTTCAAAGGGACGCAGAATCGCTCGGCCGAGGAAATCGCCCGGCAGGTGGATTCCATCGGCGGCAACATGGATGCCTTCACCGCCAAAGAGTGCGTCTGCTTCAACGTCAAAGTTCTCGACGAGCATATTCCGATTGCGCTGGATGTGTTGAGCGACCTGGTGCTCAATCCGGTATTCGATATCCAGGACATTGCCCGGGAACGGGGCGTCATCCTGGAAGAGATCAAGATGGATGAAGATAACCCGGACTACCTGGTCCATGAAATCTTCACCCAGAACTTCTGGAAGGATCATCCGCTGGGCAAGCCGATCCTCGGCACCAAGGACACGGTTAAGCGCTTCGACCGCGAACCGGTCGCGGATTTTTATGCGCAACGCTTCTCGCCGGGAAATGTCACTGTCTGCGCAGCGGGCCACCTCAAGCACCGGGAGTTTGTAGACCTGGTGGCGAAGCATTTCCAGCACATGAAGCCGGTCAAGAACGGCTTTCACAGCTCGCAGCCCAAAATTGTTCCCCGCATCATCATGCGGAACAAAAAAGCTCTGGAGCAGGTGCAGATCTGCGTGGGCGTGCCTTCGCATCCGATCGCGCACGAGCAGCGGCATGCTTCCTACATTTTGAACACCTTGCTGGGCGGCGGCATGAGTTCACGGCTGTTTCAGAACATCCGGGAACGGCAGGGCCTCGCATATGCGATTTACAGCGATCTCAGCCCTTATCGCGATACTGGATGCCTCTCCGTGTATGCGGGAACATCGCGTGAGTCAGCGAGCAAAGTGGTGCAATCGATCGTCTCGGAGTTCCGCAAATTGAAGCAGGAGCGAGTGCCAGACGATGAGTTGCGGCGCGCGAAGGACCAGCTCAAGGGAAGTCTCATGCTTTCGCTGGAGTCCTCGACGGCACGCATGTCGAACCTGGCGCGACAAGAGATGTATTTCGATCGTTTTTACGGGCTGGATGAGTTAATTCAGAAGATCGAAGACGTCCAGGCGGAAGATCTGCAAAACCTGGCCAACGAATTTTTCCACACCGAGTCGATCGCGGTCACCATTCTTGGGAATCTGAACGGGCTGAAACTGAATCGCGATCAACTGTCGTGTTGAGTTTTCCTTTCGTCCTATCGAGCGGCTAAGAACCCCGCCCAAGCTCCTTTGTGAACCAACTCTTGGGCCAGCTTGGTGACGTATTCGCCGAGGCAGCGGACACAAGGAACATATCCTTCCTTCAGAGCTTCGCCTGCGGTAACCGTATGCGGGTTGTCGCTGTCTTTCAGAAATGGACAACCTTCGACATGAAACAGCTTGCCATGGTCGGTGATCACCACGGCCAAAGTCCTGGGAACATGAACGCCCGGCTGAGAGTGCTCCGACCTCATGGACGGAGGAGCGAAAGAACGCGAACTGGTGATTGCAATGGTGCCTGCAACCAGTGCCATGGCGGCAAAGGCCACAACCCAGCCGCGCGCGGTTCCGCGGCGCACGCGCATGGAACTGGCCAGGCGCCGCTGCATGCGCCAGCTGTAGCCGAGAGGCACGCGGAACAGCCGCTCATCCGAATACAACTCGACGACATTCCGGGTCCCCGCCAGCACAGATGCGCAGCGTGGACAATCTTTCAGGTGCTCGTCCATTGCAGGACGCAAAGTCGGGTCGAGATCGTCGTCGATATAGTCCGAGATCTGAAGCCAGACCTGCTCGCAATTCACAGCTACCATGGTTTGTTTCCCTTCTCGAAAGGTACACGGCTGAAAAATCCGCCGGCGATCCGAGGCGCCAGCAGATCCCGCAACATGAGTCGAGCTCGCAGGAGGCGGGTTTTCACCGACGCCCGCGAGATTCCCAAGGCTTCTGAAACTTCTTCAATGCTCAAATGCTGAATGTCTCGCAATACGAAAACCTCACGATATTTGCTTCCCAACGAGGCCAGGGCCTGCAGCAGCAGTTCACGGACTTCGTTTCGTTCTAGAGCCTCCGAGGGGATTTCGCGCCAATCAGGGAACTCCCGCGGAGTGTAGGTGCCCTCCTCGTCGGCATGTTCTCCAATTGGTTCCATCATGTCCGCATGCTCCTTGCGGCGGCGCATGCGCGCTTCGTTCACCGCAATCTGAATCAGCCAGGTACTGAACCGCGATTCGGCCCGGAACTGCCGGAGGTTGGCGAAAGCCTTCAAAATCGCCTCTTGCGCAACCTCTTCCGCGTCGGCCGCGTTTCGCAAAACCGCGAACGCCGCGGTGAATACCCTTCGCTCATACGGCTTGATCAGCTCGTAGAACTTTTCCTGCTCGCCATCCTGCACGCGCCGGATCAGATCTCGCTCTTTGGTGTCTACGTCGGGGGCCGCTTTCACTACGGAGCTTTTCCCTTCCCAAGCCATTCTTCGTGCGCGCTTCGCCGATTAGCGGGGGGTATAATCGGGATCTTTTTTCCAGCCTGTCAGCATCGACACGAAGTTGTTCCAGCCATGCAACACCACCATGACCAGGTGGCCAAACACAAAAAACAAAATCGCCCACATCACCGCAAAATGCCATATGCGCGCGTAATGGAACCCGCCCATCCATGAAGCCAGCCAGGAAAACTGCACCGGCTTCCAGATCGCGAGTCCGGTCAGCACCGACAGAAGGCCAAGTAAGATCGCCGACGTATAGGCCAGCTTCTGCAGCGGGTTGTAAACTTCACGCTCCGGGGGCTTAGGCCCGAAAAAAAAATAATGGCGAACCATTGGCCACACGCCCGGAATATCGCGGGGCATAAAAAGCACCTGCCGATAGTTTCCGCTCCCTGCCTGGTACAGGACATAGAAGAGGCCGGTGGCCACGTAAATCCACATAAAGGTCAGGTGCCACTGCAAACCGCCTCCCAGCCAACCACCAATGGCCAGGCTCTTGGGCCAATGCAGCAAATCCTGCTGCGGAATTTTTTCGCCGAAGCTTGGGAAGGCGCGGAAAATCTGAAAACCGCTGCCCACCAAGACGAGGAGTGCGACCGTATTCACCCAATGCGAGAAGCGGACCGGCCAGGGATGCTCATAAACCGCAATACTCTCTTCGATCTCCTGGTCGGCTTCGATTTCGATGACGGCTTCGCGCACTGCCTCTCCTCACAAACCGTAAAAACTTGAATAGCCCTGATCTTCCCAGTAGCCGACCTTCTGCAGGACGTTGGTGACTTTCAAGTCCGTCAAATACTTCGCCTGCTTGTAACCAATCTTGGTAGGAACCTGCAGGCGCAGCGGAGCGCCATGCTCACGCGTCAGCGGCTTGCCGTACATCTCGTAGCACAACAACGTCTGGGGGTGGAGGGCCGTTTCCATATCGAGCGATTCGTAATAATCATCGGCGCACTCGACGTAAACAAATTTCGAGCTCGTATCCGCGCCGATCATGTGCAGGAAATCGGAGAGCCTGGCGCCGCCGAAGTTGCCGATGACGTCCCAGCCTTCGACGCATACGTGGCGCGTGTTCTGCACCACTTTGGGGAGGGCCTGAATCTGGGCAAGGGTGTAATCGGCTGACTTTGGGCCCACTCCGCTGACGGTAAGGGTCCAGCTCTCAAGATCTACGCCGGGGTCGTCTTCGTCGTAGTCGTTAATCGGGAAGCGCTCGAAGGGGGTCACCATCGTATCGGCGAAGGTCGGCGCCAAGTGCCCTTGCCGGAAAAGCTTGGAAGAAGCCCAATCACTCAGGCCCAAACCCGCGCCGAGAAGCTTAGTCTGCAGCTTGGGGACGGCAAACGCCCCCAGCGCCAGAACCGGAGCCAACTTCAGCAACTCGCGCCGATTCATATGCTTAAGCTGCGGCCTGGAAGATGATTCATTCATTTTAGTGCGTAGAACAGCATACCCCTTGTGCTCTGGCAAATGGGATGCACAGGGATGTGAAAAGTTACCAGAATTGGCCGGGGTTGGGGAGTCCCTGGTTAAAGCATGATCCCTGAAATCATACGTTTAGGAAGGCCAGCCGGAAACTGGACAGGAGGCGGTTCGCTTCACGCACCGTTTGCTAACGGACTCTCGGAGGCGCATGAAACCCCGGGCGGGGTAGAAAGTTGTGATTCGACCCAAGAATATAGTGCCGTTTCCAGCAATTTATAGCCGCATCTAACGACGTAAAGGGTAAGCAGCACATCGAGCGGTGAACGACGTTGGGAATCGATGTGTTGGATCGGAGGATGGCGATGGCGGAGATCATCAGATTCTACATTCCGGACCGTCACAAGGAAACGACGAAGTGGGTTCCCCCGCAGAAGCGGGGACGAGTGCTTCAATTTCCAGTGCCGCAAAAGAAGTCGGCGTAGATGAAAACAGAATGCCCCGTCGGAAGACGGGGCATTCTTTCTTTGTGGCTTGGTTCAGTCTCCGGCGTGAGTAGGCAGGATCTCCTCTGAGTGGACAGCCCAGGCGCCCTCGGCGACGTGCCCGTGGCGATCGTAGGAATGTCCGGTCACCAGTCCGAGCACGAACCAGCCAAGTCCGACTGCACCCACAGCAAAAACGCTGTCGCCAATCATGCGCAGCCAGCGTAACTTCTCCATGAGCGGGGTCTGCATAAATTCCGCGGATCGGGCGTACCAGGTCCCGTACTCGACCGATGCCCACACTTGCATTAAACCAATGGGCAAAACGCTGATTAAGACCATCAGCGCCAAGCCCAGGTTGATGCACCAGAACGATACCGCGAGTGTCCTGTTCTTCCATGCCAGGCCAGGACGCAATGCGCGCAGGCAAAACAACATCAGCCCCAGGCCCAGCATGCCATAGACCCCGAAGAGCGCCGTGTGTCCGTGCACGGGAGTGGTGTTGAGGCCCTGCATGTAATAGAGGGCAATCGGAGGATTGATGAAGAAACCAAACAGGCCCGCCCCGACAAAATTCCAGAATGCCACGGCCACGAAGAAATGAATGGGCCACTTGTAAGCCGCAAGCCAACCGTGTTGTTCACGGGCACGAGCCAGGCGAATGTTCTCCCAGGCTTCGAAGCCAATAAGCACGAGGGGCACCACCTCGAGCGCACTGAACACCGCCCCGAGCCCGAGCACGAAGTCCGGCGTCCCGGTGAAGTAGAGATGATGGAAGGTGCCGATGATTCCTCCAGAGAGGAACACGGCGGTAGAAAACAATACCCCTTTTGTGGCGGTGCTGATGGAGAGCAACTTGAGTCTTGTCAGCAGGAATGCGATCACGACGGTGGCGAAGACCTCGAAAAATCCCTCGACCCAGAGATGGACGACCCACCATCGCCAGTATTCGGCAGTGACCAGGTTGCTGCGCTGTCCATACATTAACCCCGCGGCGTAGAAGAGCGGGATGGCGATGCTGGAAATCAGGAACATGGTCAGCAAGGAATGACTCGCGTCTTTCTTGCCCAACGCAGGCTTGAGACCTCTCCACATCAGCCACAACCAGAAGACCAAGCCGACGAACAAGAGGATCTGCCACAAGCGACCGAGGTCGACATATTCATAGCCCTGGGAGCCGAGCCAGAACCACAGATTTCCAAGTTTCTGCTGGATACCCATCCACTCGCCGGCAAGTGAACCCACGACGACCAACAGAAGCGCACCGAATAAAACATTCACGCCAAGACGCTGCCCTCGAGGCTCGATGCCGCTAATGGCGGGAACCACGTAGAGGCCGGTTGCCAGCCATGAAGTGGCAATCCAGAAAATCCCGATCTGTAAATGCCAGGTTCGGGTCACAGCGTAAGGCAGCCAATGGTCGAGCGGAATGCCGTAGAAGCCCGAGCCTTCTACCCCGTAGTGAGCGGTGATGGCCCCCAGGGCGACCTGCACGACCCACAAGGCGGCAACTACGAAGAAGAATTTCATGGTGGCACGTTGGGATGGCGTCGGCTTCAATCCCAGCAACGGATCCTGATCGGGAAGCATCTCCTGCGCAGGAGAGCGCTCCTGGGAAGCGAAATACCAGACCATGCCTCCAACGCCAGCCAGAAGGAGCACGAAACTGATAACGCTCCAAACGATCGCGTTTCCGGTGGGCTCATTGCCGATCAAAGTCTCATGAGGCCAGTTCTGGGTGTAGGTGACGTTTGAGCCGGGCCGATTGGTAGAAGCGGCCCAGGCGGTCCACCAGAAGAACGCGCTCATCTGGCGCGCCTTGTCAGGACCGGCCAGAGCATTCTTTGGAATGGCGTATTCATTTCGGCCGTTTGCAAACACATCCGCGTAATACTGCGCAAGATTTTCGAAGGCCTGCGCCCGAATCGGATCTACGGTGATGGTCTTTGCCGCCGCATCATAAGAATTGTTCCGCATGAGCAAGGTGAGCCGCTCGCGCAGGGCGGCCTGCGATTCAGGAGGAAGTTCCGCATAGCTGTGCGCGCCTTGTTTCTGCGCCCAGCGATCCAGGATGAAGCCGCACTCACGATGAAGCCAGTCGGCACTCCAGTCCGGCGCGACATAGGAGCCATGTCCCCAGATGGTGCCGACTTCCTGACCTCCGATGGACTGCCACACTCCCTGTCCCTCGGTAATATCGGCGCCTGCGAACAGCAGGCGGCCATCCGAGGTGACGACCTGCTGTGGAATGGGAGGCGCCTGGTTGACCAGTTTCAGCCCAACGCCTCCAAGCACGGCGAATGAAACCGTAATGATGATCGCAAAGGCGATCCAGAGCTTCTTATAAGACATGCAGCCTTTCTCCCGAACGGATATGAGTTTGGTTTACTTGCCCTGTTCCAGCGAGATGGCGCGTGGAAAGAGGACGTTGTTCTCAAGATGAATGTGCTGATGCAGGTCCGCCTCGAAGCCTTCGAGCGCCTGGTACAGGGTGCGATAGCTGACGCACGCGTCTGCGGGCGCGGTATACCCATGGCTTGCTTCCCGCATCGCTTTCAGCGCAGAGCCGGCGGAATCGTGTTCCATCATCATCATATGCACCGGGTTATCGACTTTGCCGAATGGAGCCGGCAGAACGGGCTCGCGCTGGAGCACGGATTCCTCCATGCGGAGAATATAGGGAAACAACACCATCTCTTCTTTCATCAAGTGCGTTGACAGCTCCTGGGCAAGAGCTCGAAAAGTTTCGCGAATCTGGAACAACTCGGGATGGTTCTTTCCGTGCACGCCGCAGACCTTCTCCAACAACGCATTCAGTCGAACGATTTCCTCGCGGGTAAATTTGTGATGAGTTTCGATGATATGGGCGATCAGCTCGGACAACGCCGCGGACCACCAGGCGCGCGCGGGTTGCGCCGGAACCTTGGCGGCCTCGTCGAGACTGCTTACAACTTCATCCAGCGAGACGTTCCTTTCTTCGCAGGCTTGCTCCAGCGACTTCATTCCGCCGCAGCAGTAGTCGATGCCCCACTTCTCAAAGACACGCGTGGCGTTGGGAATTTCCAGGGCCAGATCGCGGACCGTTTTGCCGATGGTTGCTGTCATATGGTGCTCCTTGTCTTGCAATTAGGTGAAAGTCGAGGTTAGAGGAGCGCGGGACGGCCGCCGATGACTTTTGTCACGGAGATCACACGCGTTTGTGAGATTGAGCGGAACTACTCCAAAGCCTGCAGTTCGCTTTGCAACTTGTCGAGATCGAGGATGATCACCGCGCGACCCTCGAGCCGAATCAGCCCTTCCGACTGAAAGCGGCTCAAGTTGCGGGAGACCAACTCGCGCACGGTGCCGATGAACGAGGCCAGTTCCTGGTTGCTGACGGGCAACAAAACCTGGGTGCCTGCCGCGGTGGTCTTCCCCTCTTTCTGGGCCAGCCGGAGCAGATACGATGCCAGACGATGACGGACGGTGGTGAAGGAAAGTTCTTCAATGATCCCTACTAGCCGCCGCAGACGCGCTCCCACTACTCGCAACACCTTGAGCGAGACTTGCGGATGCGCCAGGCACAGGGCTTGAAAGTCCTGCTTGCTGACGAAGAGCAATGTCGAGTCGGTGACGGCCGCGACCGAAGCCGGGTAATTGCCACCGTCAAACACCGGCAACTCGGCCACGGAACTGCCGGGCCCCTCCACACCCAACACTTGCTCACGGCCATTCACGGAGCTTTTGAAGATCCGGATATTGCCCGACTGTACGACGAACAGTCCGGAACACGGCTCGCCTTCGCTGAACACCAGTTCGCCGGCAGCGAAGTGCCGGGGTACGGCACGCTGTGAAAGGAAAGCGAACTCGGCTTCGGAAAGGCCGGAAAAGATCGCGGTTTTCGCCAGTGTAGAGCGGGAGGCGCCGTCTTTATCGAGCACAGGGTCTATTGTAACGATGTTCACTGGGCGAAACGTGAAGGCTGGTTCAGAAACTGCCAATTTATCCGGAGCGAGACTTTGGGCCGACCGACCGGGTACGTTCTAGCCGCTGGAAACATGATTAACTTGCCGCGCTGTTGTTTCGGCACCCACCGGACTTTCTGATGGTAGCGGGGAGGCACATGAAAAGGAATTAACTTCGCCATACTGCTTTGTCTCTCACTTCTGCTGCAGCGCGTGGGGCGCCGGCTTTGCATTATGAATGCTGGTGGTTTTGGGTTGATAGACGCAGAACGGCTCCTCTTCCAGGTAATCTCCGGTGGCTGCGAATGCGCGCGCGCGGCAGCCCATGCAGATGTTGCGGAACTCGCAGCAGCCACACTTCCCTTTCAAGTTGCCGGTATCGCGCAGCGCATCAAATACAACCGATTTTTCCCAAATGTCGGTAAACGATTCTTTTCTGAGATCACCGGCGATGGCAGGAAGGTATCCGCAGGGATAGACTTCGCCTTCGTGCGAAATGAAACATACGCCGGTGCCGGCCAGGCATCCCTTGGTCATAGCGTTCATGTCGCCCGGATGTCCTCCCGGGTGCCCCTTGCCGTTGGTCTGTGGCTTCAACGAAACGCCGGTGGCACCGGGCATGATCATGTCGGTGGGTCCGATGTCGCCGGTGGTGGTGTGAGCGGCATGGATGCGGGCGGCTTCGGCTGAGCGTTTCTCCTGCACCCGGCGCTGGCGCACTACGCGAAAATAATGCGGGGCGCAAGTCGCCTTCAATTCGATTTCCCCGGTGAGGGACTGGTCATAAAACCAGTTCAACATCTCCTCATATTCTTCCGGAGCGACCATCTGCTCGGCGGCAATATCTACGCCGCAGCCCACCGGTACCAGCAAGAATGTATGGAGGGCATCGGCGCCCAGGGACTTAGCGAGTTCGAGCACTTGCGGAAGCTGGCGCGCGTTGTGGCGGGCGATCGTCATGTTGATCTGCACCGACATGCCCAGTGACTTCAGATTTCGCAAGCCATATACCGCGGCATCAAAGGCTCCGGGAATTCCGCGGAAGGTGTCGTGAGTCAGGGCATCGGCCCCATCCAGGCTGATGGAAACGCGTTTCACGCCTGAATCAACGATCATGCGGGCAACGTCCTTGGTGACCAGTGTGCCGTTGGTGGCAAGAGCGACGCGCAGATGCTTGTCCGTCGCATAACGCGCGAGTTGAAAAATGTCGGAGCGATACAGAGGCTCGCCTCCACTTAACACCAGAATGGGGTTCGCGGCTGCGGCAATCTGGTCGATGATGCCAAGCGCGAAGCGGGTCGCAAGGTCAGAAGGAGAGCTGAGTTCGGTGGCACTGGCCCGGCAATGGATACAACGCAGGTTGCAGCCCTTGGTCACTTCCCAGAAAATCAGACGCGGCTTGTTCACAACCTCTGCAGCGGAATGATTGCCATTAGCCGAAGCCATGAGCGGCCTCCTTGAGCCTGGGGAGTTGATCCACCCCTATGGAAGCCACGATAGAAGAGCATGACCCAAGCAGCCGTGACTCATGTCACCACGGATTGTGACAGCCGTCACTGGGCTTAAGCTCCTGAAAATGTGATCCTTCCGCGGAGATTCCGATTGCAATCCAGGCGCTACGGTCTAACATGCAAGAGTCCTCTCGCAACTTGATTCTGGCCGCGCTTCTCAAACCCGACTGGGAGAGTAGCCCCTACTCGCGCGAGAACTATGGCAACGATTAACAATCGGATGACCAGCCCCACTGATCGGCCTTCGCAGGCCCCCCGACGGCACTTTGTGGAGGTGTTGCTGGGAAGCGGATTGCTGGCCACGGTGATCGCTTTTTTCTATCCGGTGTGGCACTACTTGATTCCTCCCAAGGCGTCTGACTTGGGCAACGATTCGGTAGTGGCCGGCAGGGTCGGAGAATTAAAGCCGAACAGCGGGAAGATTTTCCGTTTTGGAGACCGCCCAGGATTGCTTATTCGCACCGCGGATGGACAGTACCGCGCGATGTCGGCGACTTGCACTCACCTGTCGTGCACGGTGCAGTACCGGGACGACTCGCACCAGGTATGGTGTGCCTGCCACAACGGCATGTACGACTTGAACGGACGCAACACCTCGGGTCCGCCGCCACGTCCCCTGGAAGGGTTTGAAGTGCAGGTCCGTGGCGAGGAGATCTTCGTACGCCGGCGGCGTGAGTCCTGAAATGCATTACTTGAGCGACCTTCGCCACTGGCTGGACGAGCGTTTGGAGTGGGACGACCTGATCGCCCCCCTGCGTGAGAAGTCGGTTCCGCGGCACCGGCTCTCTTACTGGTATTTTCTAGGCGGTATTACGCTGTTCCTCTTCGTAATCCAGGTGCTGACCGGGATCCTTCTTCTCCTGTATTACCGGCCCGGAGCCAACGAAGCCTTCGAGAGTGTGCAATACATCATGACCCAGGTGCAGTTCGGATGGCTGATCCGCTCGGTCCACTCCTGGTCAGCCAACCTGATGATCTTTACCGCATTCGCCCACATGTTCAGCGTGCTGTTCCTGAAGGCGTACCGCAAGCCGCGCGAACTCACATGGGTCAGTGGAGTCATCCTGCTGTTTCTGGTCATGGGCTTCGGTTTCAGCGGCTACCTCCTGCCCTGGAACACCCTGGCGTTCTTTGCTACCAAGGTTGGCACAGAGATCGCGGGTCAGGTCCCGGTGGTGGGAAAGCCCATGATGATCTTTCTTCGCGGCGGCGAAGAAGTGACGGGCGCCACGCTGACCCGTTTCTTTGGGTTTCATGTGGCAGTTTTGCCGGGCCTGGCAACGCTGCTGATCCTGCTGCACGTGCTGCTGGTTCAGCGGCTCGGCATCAGCGTGCCACCGAAAGTGGAGGCAGAGTGGATCGCCAATCCAACCGAAAAACGCGAGATGAAGTTTTTTCCCAACTTCCTGCTCCGGGAACTGATGGCGTGGTACGTGGCTCTGGGGGTGCTGGGCGCGCTGGCTGCGATCTTCCCATGGAACCTGGGAGTGAAGGCAGATCCTTTCATTTCGGCGCCAGCCGGGATCAAGCCCGAATGGTACTTCCTGTTTATGTTCCAAACCCTGAAGCTGATTCCGCCCAAGGTGTGGTTCATCGATGGCGAGGTTCTGGGAATCCTGGCCTTCGGCTTGATTGGGTTGCTGTGGCTCCTGCTGCCTTTTTTTGAGAGCGGCCAGCCCTCCCGCACCAAGCGCTGGATTACCGGAGTCTCCATCTTTGCCCTGGCTTACGTTGCAGGTATGAGTGTTTATGGCTACCTTGCGCAGTAAAGCGCGACCACCCGAGGCTGCCCGCAGGCTGCTGCTAGCGGTCTTCCTGGTACTGTGTGCCGGGATAGCGCTTGGACAAACCAAGAACTCGTGCCTGGACTGCCACTCTGCGTTGCCCGACGCCTTAGGTGTGACCGGCGACAAATTCAGTCAGGATATTCACGCCCAGAAAGGCTTGACTTGCGCCAGCTGCCACGGAGGGGATCCCAGCAGCGACGAACCGGACAAGGCTATGAACCGCAAAGCGGGATGGAAGGGAAAGATCGAGCGCAAACAGATCCCCGAGTTGTGCGGGAGCTGCCACTCTGATCCCGCTTACATGCGTCAGCACAATCCTGGCCTGCGAACCGACCAGCTCAGCCAGTACCGCACCAGCGTGCACGGCAAACGCCTCGCGGCTGGCGATACCAAGGTTGCGGTGTGCACCGATTGCCATAGCGTACACGACATTCGGCCGCCCGCGGATTCACGCTCCACCGTAAATCCGGTCAATGTGGCGACCACATGCTCTCGCTGCCACGCCGATGCGGGAATAATGAGCGCCTACAAAATCCCAACCAACCAATTCGAGGATTACAACAAGAGTGTTCACCGCGATGCGCTGATGGTTCGGGCAGACCTTAGCGCTCCCACATGCACCACCTGTCACGGGAACCACGGCGCGGCGCCGCCGGGAGTCGCAAGCGTTGCCAATGTCTGTTCCAGCTGCCACGTATTCCAGGCCCAACTGTTCGAATCCAGTCCGCACAAAAAAGCATTCGAGTCAGCAGGGCTGCCGGCTTGCGTCACGTGTCACAGCAATCACGGCATCTTGCACCCGACTGATGAATTCATCGGCACCGGAGACAAGGCAGTCTGCACGCAATGCCATACTAGCGGAGACCAAGGACACGCGGTCGCCAGCAGCATGAAAGAACAACTCGGGGAGTTGTCGGCGGCGATTGCTAATGCAGAGCAGATCCTGGACAAAGCGGAACGGTCCGGCATGGAAGTGAGCCAGGCCAAGCTGGACCTGACACAAGCTCGAGATTCGCTGACCAAGGCGCGCGTCACGATCCATAGTTTCAATCCTGCGCACCTGCAAGCCGAGATCAAGCCTGGCCTCGAGGCCGCAGCCAAGGACTACCAGGCCGGACAAAAAGCGCTCGCCGACCGCAACTACCGACGCGTAGGCCTGGCCATCTCCTTACTCGCGATTGGGCTCGCCGTGGCTGGACTGAAGCTGTATATGAATCAAATCGAGAGTTGACCGGCAGACAGGGTCGGCTTTGGGCGTTCCTGGCGATTGCGGCTCCCGCGATGCGCGGGAGTTGCGGCCGCCGCGCCAAGGATGTCTACGGGCTCACGCCGCCGCTGTGGCAGTCGTTGCAACTCACCTGCGTGATGTCTCCTAAATCCACGGGATGCTGAAAGGCCACACTCTGCATTGCGGCCATGGCCGTGCCACCTTCCTGCTGACTCAACACGGTGTGGCAGATGTCGCAATCCTTGCGGACCATCCGGCCATCAGCGCTCACGTGTTGGCCGTCATGACAGCGGAAGCAACCCGGAAAATAGAAGTGCCCGATGTTGTTGGGGTGGGTTTTCCAGTCCAGCTTCATCTCGGGAAAAGTCGTGCTCTTGTAAATGCGCTGCACCTCGGCAATGGCATTGCTGATCTCGTTCTGTTTGTTCTTATCCACATCCGGGTACTTGGTGAGATAAAACTTGTGCAGGTCGGTTGCGATGCCTTCCATGGCCGCCTGGGTGTTCGCATAGTTGGCGGTCAATACAGCCACTGCCTGCTGCTTGATAAAGGGCAAGGAAACGTTGATTCTGCCGGTGATCAACGATTCGTCCACCGCTCGATCCGGTGGGACGTAAATGTGGGTCGGGCGATTGTGACAATCCACGCAGTCCATGCGATGCGGGGTCGCCTTCTCAATCTGCTCCTTGCTGAGTGGAGCATCTTTGGACATGTATTCGGTGATGCGCCCCTGCATGTCCTTGGTGCGGATATAGGGAATGACCTGGCGCTTGTCGTCGGAGGCAATGTAGCTGATCTCGTTGGAAATATTCATGTGCCAGTGAATTCCGGAGGGTGCGCCGGTCGAGGGATCGCCGCCGCCGGTCTTGATCAGCATGCGAATCTGGCGCTCGGTGTTTTTTTCGTCGCTGGCAAAGTGAGTAAATACCTTGAACTGGGAACCGTAGAATTTGCGCGGCCAGTGGCATTCCTCGCAGGTATCCTGCGCGGGACGAAGATTGTGCACGGGGGTCGGGATAGGCCGTGGGAAGGTGTTGAAGGCGACCGCCAGCACTTGCCGTGCTCCGGAGAGTTTCGAGCGGACGTACCATCCCGCACCGGAGCCGACGTGGCAGTCCACGCATGCCACACGCGCGTGCGGCGAAAGCTGGTAAGCGGTAAATTCCGGATTCATCACCGAGTGGCACAACTGGCCGCAAAACTGCACCGAATCGGTGAACTCGTAGGCGCGATAGCTCCCCACCACACTCATCAGGATGAAAATGATCACGAAGCTGAAGAAGAATGCTATGGTGCCACGTTGACCGGGATCACTGAAATCTATATGCAGATAACGCAGGGTTGCGCCGGCCTTTTGCCCTCTCCGCCGGTAGCGGTCGTACCATATCCCGAATGCAATCAGAACCAGTCCGAGGATCAATATGGCGGGACCCACCATGTAGGCCAGGATCCCGATGTATGGAGTCGGCTTCTCCGAAGTAAGGTCGATCAGGAACAGGAACAGGATATTTACCAGAGCCACCAGCGCGAGGGCTCCACCGATCAAGCTGATCGGATTGCGAAACAAACCCTTGAGCTTGCCGAACGCGCCATTCGTGGGTTGCGGATCAACCATTGTCATCTCCCATGACCAGTGTGCACAGAACCGCCGTCAGGCGATCAACATATGTTGCGGGAAGCACAGATTCTCCTCCCGAAGTTGCAGAAAGCCAAGTCCAAAGATTCAGGTTAGTCCTGTCAATGGACAGGCTCATCCACTTCCGCTGTTTCCGTGGCTTCGGCCACGGGTGATTCCGCTGTCTCGAGGGCTGCGTCTTCGCGCGCGGCGGCAAGTAGGGTGTCAGTATCCAGGGCATGCTCTTCGCGATAGTGCTCGAAGGAAACATGGCCATCCCACCAGGCCCAGTTCATCGGATAGACATCCGGATCCAGGAACACCTGGTAGAAATGCCAGACCACGATGGCCAGGGTGGCGAGGACGGCTTCGTAGAAGTGGATGGCGGTTGCCACATCCAGCCACCATCTGGGTAACAGGTTGCCGACCAGAACTTTGGCCCAGAGCATGACGCCGGTGCCAGCCATCACGATCAGGCCCCACACCAAAGCCCAGTATTCCGCCTTTTCGGCATAGTTGAAGCGGGCAAACTCCGGCTTCTGCGGGCTCCATCCCAGATAATGCCGCAGAGTTCGCCACACGTCGGTGGCATCTTTGGGAACGGGCAAGAAATCGGCGATCAACTTGCGGCCATCGCGGGTGAAAGCAAGGTAGAACAGGTGGTAGACGCCGATTCCCATCAGAATCAAAGCTGCGACGCGGTGGGTGATACTGCGAACGCGCTCGCCCATGGCGAGCAAGCCCGCGAACCAGGAGTCGGGAAACTTCAGAGCGAAGCCGGTAATGACAAGCACGAAGAAACTGCTGAGGAGCAGCCCATGCTGAATTCGCTGTGCCTTCGACATCCTCAGTACCAGGCGGTGATGTAGGGCGCGCCGCAGGAGGGCCTTGCGCCGCCAGATAATCAGGTTATGCAGCAGCATGCCGCCGATGACCACCAGAATCATCCCCAGGTAAAACTTGCGAATCCAGCGCACGGCGACACTACCGGTGTCGGCGGAGAGAGGAGCATCCACGTGAACTTTCGCGAGGACAAATTTTTCGCTCACCCCGGGATGGCACTGGCCGCAGGTCTTTACCAGGTTCGCGTGATTGATGGTGGACCGCGAATCGCTCGAGGGAAGGATGTTGTGGACGCCGTGGCAACTGGAGCAGTTGGCCACGATGGGCGAGCCCAACTTGGAAGCCAGGCCATGATAGCTCGCCAGGTATGTCGTGGTACGACGTCCTTCCATGCCGAATTCCTGCGACAGGCGCACACCCTCATGACAGCGGGCGCAGGTACTGCGGGCCAGATTTTCCGCCGACACGGAAGAGTTCGGATCCACATGTGACTGGATGGAATGAATGCCGTGGCAATCGGTGCAAACCGGAGCCTGGGAATTTCCGCGCGCCACCGCCTGCCCGTGGATGCTCTGCATGAATTCAGTCTTGATGGATTCGTGGCACTTGGCGCAGGTCAGGGGAACGTTAAGCTTGAAGATCGAGGATTTCGGATCGACGGCAGACAGGATTTCATGGGAGCCGTGGCAATCGGTGCAGACGGCAGCCTTGTCGGATCCGGCGGCAACGGCCCTTCCATGGACGCTCTCCTGGTAGGACACAAAGGGCTGGGAGCTGTGCCCGCTTGCTTCCATCACGAACTTCTGTCCGTGGCAGGTCCCGCAGGTAGCGGGAATGTTGACGTGATTCACTCGCGACCGGGGATCAGATGCGGGTAACAGTTCGTGGGGGCTGCCGTGACAATCGACGCAGTTCGCGGCCTTGCCATCTCCGTCCTTGATCGCCTTGGCATGGAAGCTCCGGTCGTAGGCAGCTTGCTGGTCGGCGTGGCAGGTGGCGCAGGAAACTTTTGCCGGAGTTCCATCGTGCGGGGCTGACTTGAGGTCGGTATGGCAGTCAACACAGGCGAACATGCCTCCATGGATCGAATCCTTGAACTTGTCCGGATTCACGAACAGGCTGAAGGGCCTGCCATTAACCTCCTTGCTGAGCGTGGGATCCCCGTGGCAGGCAAGGCATTCCTGGTTCTCGGGCTTTTGCGCCTTGGCCTTGCCGGCGGCGAAACTGAAGTGCGGGATCAGTAATGCGAACAGCAGAAGAAACCACCCAAGGTTGATCGTCCGGGGTCTGACTTGACTTCGGTCCCAGCGCATCTTTTCCGCCCTCCTGCATTACCCGCTTCTATTCTTCGTGGAATGCTGCGCTGCGACAATGAGTGATCTCACCAGCGCCCGTGACGTGCGTCACAATGAGTCCGGTCACAGAAAACGCAGAGTCAGGGGCATCAGTGATGACAGCCAAGACAGAGTTCGGGAGGAGATTTCACCAGTATGGCTTTGCCCTGCGATGCATGATGGATGGAATGACAACTGACGCAGTTGACCTTGTCATGGCCGTGCCCCTTGCTGAGGCTGGAATGGCATGAGGAACAGCGCGGATTCACCTGGCGCACGGTGGCCGCGGCGAAGCGAAATATCTTTGCAGCGTCGCCGTTGCCGTCCACATGCTCGGATCCCGGGCCATGGCAGGCCTCACATCCGCTGGTCGAAGGCTCCTTGTCGGCAAACAGCTTCCGGTGAGTAGTCCTTTCCAGGCTCGCGTTGGGCTCATCGTGACACGCAATGCAGGTATCCGATCCAACGTAGTCGCCGTGAACCGGAGCCGGGTCGGCCTTCTCATGTTTGGGACGCGATGAGTGACTGAGGGGCGCTAACGCCAGGACGAAGACGGCAACGGAGAAAAACAACAACTTCATAGGCGCGACGCTTAACTCAGAGGCTTGCAGCCGACATGCAAAGCCGAGAAAGGGACCTTGCGAGAATCAGACCGGGGCTGCACAGCCGGGCATCCAGCATGACTGACCAGCCCATCGCGATTCAGCTGCAAACTCCGCTATACTCCCGAATTATTGTAAGTGCGGGACCCGGGACCGGCGGCTCCGCCCTAATCCAACTGAGCGCACGCGGTCATAGGCTGTGTGCAGGTCCTGGCTGAGCAAGTGCACGACTTGGAGGCATGCCTCGCGGTGATCGCGGAGAAAGCGCACCAGATCTTTGCGCTTCACCAGCGCGACGCGGGCATTATCCAGCGTCTCTGCCGTTACTTCGTAGGGACTGCCGGACAGTGATGCACTGAGTCCCAGGACTTCACCGGGTCCCGCGATTCGCAGGAGCAAGCGTCTTCCCGAATCCGAACAGACGGAAAGTCTGACCCGACCTTCGCAGATGACGAAGACTCCGCGAGCGGGTTGGCCCTCTGAAAAAACCACACTCCCACGTTCGAAACTGACGACGGATTTGATCGAGTCGAAAGCCTCGAGTGAGTCCTCAGGCAGATCGCAGAAGAGCCGGTCCGAACGAAGGACACAAGCGATGCAGCTCTGTTGGTATGCGCTCTCCATGCTGCTGTCTTATCGCGATAGATGGGGAAAAACAGTGATAGGAGTCACCTCTGGCCGTGACCGTGAGCACTTTGGTACAGCCGATCAATTATTGGTGGCCAGCACCTTGAGCGCTGCTTTATTACGGATGATCAAGGTTGAGCCCTTGGCCTGAACGATCTGGCGTTTCTTCATGTCCGCAAACAAACGGGTAACGGTCTCGCGCGAGGTGCCGATCATCTGGGCGATTTCTTCATGAGTGAGCGCGAGTTTGAGCCGCGGCTCCTGCTTGGCGGACTCTCCGTTTTTGGAACTCCATTCCAGCAATAGTTTCGCCAGCTTCTCTGCCGCGGAGTGGGACAGCCCGAGCGAGCGGACTTCATGGCAGGCGTTGTTGTATTTTTCACTGAGTTGCTCGGCGACCTTGAAGCAGGCGTCGGAGTGCTCTTTCAGGAAGCGCAAGAAGTCTTCCCGCTTGACGAAATTCACCTGGCAGGGGTCGATAGTCTCGGCGGTCAACTCGTAGGCCTTGCCGGACACGGTTGCGCTCAGCCCTAACACTTCGCCGGGTTCGGCGATCTTCAGGATGAGGGTCTTGCCATCGGTGGCGCAGATCGAGAGTTTCACCCGTCCCTTGCAGAGCACAAAGATGCCGCGGGGAGCTTGCCCCTCGACAAACAGCACGGCGCTCTTGGGGTAGGCGGTGGCGTACTTGATGTTCTCAAACGCCTGCAGGGCGGAGGTAGGCAAGTCGCAGAAGATGTGATCCGAGCGCATCTTGCAAGTCAGACAACTTTCGATAATGTCGAGTCCGTATGGTGAGAGCACGCGGCACCCCCTGTGATGCCCGTCTACGTCTCAGGTGTATGTGACCGGCGTCACGACACTAGTGTCAGGCGAACCGGAACATCCCGCTGTGACTGGTGGCACAGCTAATTGTGACAATGCTCACAGGGCGGCAAATGTGCGCGAGCAGGTGGATTTGCAGGGAAATTCAGGGCATACTTAGCAACAGGACCCAGGTTCGCCTGGGCGGGAGCGCCGTTTCCGATGGCCATGCTGGAAGGCGAAACGCAAGCACAATTGACCACGCAAACAGTGGAACCGGCTGCCGAACCCAGGCAGCGGCGGCAGATGTTGATTGCCCTGGCGATATTGCTGATGGCGCTGGCCTGGGTGGCGATCAAGGACCGCGCTTTCTGGTCCAGTTTCCTGTTTCCCGCGTCCAACCCGGTGGAGGTGGAGTCCGACGATGCCAGCCTGGGACAACCCGGCTCGGGTTCGCTGACCTATCGCGCTCCGAAGACTTCGAGCCCGCGTCCTAAGCCGCGAGTGAGCGCCCCACCCGCCGAAACGGCTGCCGCAGCGCCGCCAGTGGTGAATCGTGCCGTGCTTCCCCCTCTGGAAATTGAAGTAGTGGCCGGGGACCAGCGCCGTGCGGTCCATCCCGGAAATCCGGCGGTACATGTGGACTTGCAGCCGCAGACCGGGGTTGGGGCGACCAGCAACGATCTGACTTCGGCTTCCGAGCGCACCAGTTTGTCGCCAGGCACCAAAGCCGTGGTCACGCACACGGTCGAGCCCAATTACCCGTTATTGGCAAAGCAGATGAAGGTGCAGGGATCGGTGCTCCTGCAGGCCCTGATCGGCAGGGATGGAAATATCCAGGATCTGCACGTACTGAGCGGCCCGGCAATTCTTTCCGAAGCGGCGCGGCAAGCGGTGAAGCAGTGGCGTTTCAAGCCTTACTTGCAGGGCGGCGAGGCCGTGGAAACGGAAGCCCGCATCACGGTAAATTTTACGATTTCGGCGTTTTAGTCCACTGTCGAATCAGGACTCTCGATGCGCATAGAATCCTCTCTTGCAGTCCCGTTGATTGTTTTCTCGCTGACTTCAATTCTGGTTCATGCGCAAGGAGAGAAATCCATGTCGCTGACCATTTCAAGCGCCAGCTTCCCCAGTGGCGGCGAGATCCCCAGGAAATTCACTTGCGAGGGAGAGGATGCCTCCCCGCAACTCTCCTGGAATGGCGCGCCCTCCACTACGCAGGCGTTTGCGCTGATCGCGGACGACCCGGACGCTCCGGCGGGTACGTGGACGCACTGGATTCTCTACGATGTGCCCGGCTCAGCAACCAGTCTTGGCGAAGGCCTTTCGAAAGCAGAGCAACTTCCCGATGGCTCCAGGCAGGGGCGCAACGACTTCCGCAGGATTGGTTATAACGGACCCTGCCCTCCCGCCGGCAAACCGCATCGCTATTTTTTCAAGCTCTACGCCCTTGATCGCAAACTGAACCTCAAGCCGACAGCAAGCCGTAGCGAGGTGGAGAAAGCGATGCAAGGCCACGTGCAAGCGCAGGGCGAGTACATGGGTACGTATCGGCGCTCAGGTTCGTAGGCGTTCCTTCAAAGACTGAATCCGTTTTTTCTTCGCAAGGGGTCACGGCTGGAAGCCGTGTCTTTTCCAAACTGTTCGTGAGACCAGTCTAAGCCCCCTTTACGCGGTTGTAGGTGAAGTCGTATTCGACGGTCCAGGTCTTCCCGCCATCTTTCGATCCTTGGCTGAATTGGCGAACTGTGTCCGGCCCAAGGTTGAAGAATTGCAGATGGCGCTTCAACTTGCTTCCATCGGGCTGCGGCATCTCGTCGGTCCAGAAGTCCATCACCCCGTCCTTTAAGCCGCCGTAGAAGTGGATCATGCCACCGACGTTATCTACCCAGAATTGCTCCCAGCGTTTGAGGCTGGCGTTATAGACGTTGTAGCTTTTGCCGACATAACCGCTGCCAAGGCTGGTCCAGTTCTCCCAGATCACGCAATTGCCCAACTCGCGCTCAATGCGGCTGTGCCCCTGCGACGTGCCGCCCTGGGTTGCGACCACATCCCAGGCTCCGACCCAGAAGTCGAACTGCCGATTCTCGGCGGTGTAGTTACAAGGCGCCTGGTTGCGTTTGGCTTGTTCCACCAGCGGTGAGAACCTGGCGTCTGCGCGCAAAAGCTGCAGCACCGGATCGCTGGTCATCTGGTCCGGCTGCCCGTAGCCTTGCGCAACCGCTTCTTTCAGGGCGTCGAAAGCCTTATCGGTCTGGCCCACGGAGGCATAGGCTGATGCCAGACTGTATCCCAGCATGATCATGGGCATGCCGTTAGAGCGCGCCTGTTCAAACGCGTCGAGAGCTTTTTGCTTCTCACCCAAACCCTGTTCCGCCACGCCGAGACGATACCAATAGCGAAAATTCTTGGGCTCCGCCTGCGCCATGTTCGCGTAGAGACTTGCGGCCTTAGTCCAATCTTTGGCCTGGTAAGCGGCGTTGGCGGCCTGCTGATTGGGATCGGGCGTTTGCGCCCAGGCCGACAGGGTGGCAGCAGTCACGCATAAGAACAAAGCCAAAATCACGGTTCTCATTCAGTATCTCCGCAGTCGAGTGATGAACGCTTAGACGGTGCAGCAGTGTGGTTGTACCTCAGAAGGACTCCGAACGCATCCATGCGGTGACACAAGAACGCAGTTCCGGGATGAGAGACACGCAGGAGGGATGTGCGTAGAAGGAATAGGCGGAAAATAAAACAGGCGTCCCGGCTCTCGCGAGCCATTGGACGCCCGGGCAGCCCTCCCCCAGAACTGCTCGCCAATCAACATAAATCTGGTGCGATAACAAGGGAATGGCACGGCCGTGCCAGAACATCAACACCAAGGTGCTACAGTCTGGCAGCACGCGTAAGCTACTCTCCTTGCGACGTTTATCGCGTCCTCAGCGCTGGGGCGAGCTTCCGCCACGGTTCAGCAGGACGGTGATGCTATTACTGGTGTAATTCCCGGTCGCGACATCGGGGCGCCCGTCTCCATTGAAGTCGCCAAGCACCAGTGAGCGCGGCAGCAGTCCAGTTCCGTAGTAGGTGGGAGGCTGCAGTGAGCCATCACCCACACCAAGAAGAACTGCCATACTGCCGTTGCCGTGCGATGCGGTGTAGGAGAGAGTGGCGATCACATCCAAAATGCCATCGCCGTTGATGTCTGAGACCGCCACGAAGTTTGGCTTATGCTCCGCGGCGAAGTTCATTGCTTTGCGAAACGTTCCATCGCCATTGCCCAACAGGACGCTTACCTTCTTCGCTCTGGAGTTCGCAACCACCAGGTCCAACTTGCCATCGCGGTTGAAGTCAGCTACGGCCACCGAGCGCGGGCCAGAACCAGTTCTGTAACTCACTGCCGTCTGCAAGGTGCCGTCACCGTTGCCCAGGAGGACGGTCACCCCGCCACTGAGAAAATTCGTAGCCACTACGTCCGGTTTCCCGTCGTTATTGAAGTCTCCGATGGCAACGGAAGTCGTGTGTTTCCCGGCGGCGAATGACATGCGTGAGGCAAAGGTGCCATCGCCGCGTCCAAGCAATACACTGACTGTGCCCTGCGCGTTCGGAATGTCATTCGCAACGACTAAGTCGAGCAAGCTGTCTTGATTCAGGTCTGCCGCTACCACCGAAGCCGGCGTCGAACCCGCCGGGTAGACGACCGGCGTAGAGAAGCTTCCATTTCCATGCCCCAGCAAGACATTGATTCCCTCATTCGTATGGATTCCCGCGGCCGCGATATCGATTGAGCCGTCGCGGTTGAAGTCTCCGAGAGCGATCGAGGTCACGCTGGCTACGATCGGATTTGGCACCGGGGCCGAGAAAATTCCGCCTCCAGTTCCAGTCAGCAACTGCAGAGATCCGCCAAAATTCCCGACCAGGATGTCCGCCTTTCCATCATTGTTGAAATCGGCTGAGGAAATCGCGGTAGGACGGTACCCGGCAAAGAAGTTCCTCGCGGCCTGAAATGTCCCGTCGCCATTTCCGAAGAGCAGGCTGACGTTCCCAGGAGAGATGTTGCTGTTGAAAGTAGTGCCGATTCCGTTGTTGACGACCGCGAGGTCAACCCTGCCATCGCTATTGAAGTCAGCCGCTGCGATCCCGGTCGAGCCATCTCCCGCCGTGAACTGCCCGTCGTAGCGAAAACTTCCATCGCCATTGCCAAGAAGAATATTCAAGCCATCGGAATTCGTGGTAGAGAGTGCGAGGTCAGGGTTACCGTCCTGGTTGAGATCTGTAATGAGCACCGACGAGGAATTCAGTCCCGAGTCGTAGCTCACCGGGGACTGGAAAGTTCCGTCGCCATTACCGAGCACCACCACCGCACTGCCCACATTTTGGGATCCGCCGTAAACGTTGGAGATGGCCAGGTCTGCCCGGCCATCATGATTCAGATCGGCGGAAGCAATGCCAGTCGCAACCAGATTAGTCCCGGTACTGAAACTGGGAGAAATCTGAAAACCTCCGCGGCCGTTTCCGATGAGAAGGGTGACATCGCCGCTGCTGGAGAGAGCCGCCAAATCTACGTGGCCGTCCCCGTTGAAATCGGACGCGGTGATCGACATGGTGCCGGCAACCACGTAGTTGACCGCAGGGCGAAAGGTGCCGTCGCCGTTACCAATCAGCACACTGACGTCGGCGCTGCACCAGTTCGCAGCGGCGAGATCAAGAATGCCATCCTGGTTGAAATCCTGGGCAACCAGCGACACCGGGGTTTTGTCGACGGCATAGGTTACGCCGGACTGGAAAGTTCCGTCCCCGTTTCCAAGCAGGACGGTGATGATGCTGGCGACACAGTACGTGTAATCCGCGACTACCAAATCCTGATGACCATCGCGGTTCAAGTCAGCGGCAATGATGAACCAGGGTTGGAACCCAACCCCCGGAATGGACTGGGCGTGGAACGCGCCCCTGCCATCGCCCAGCAGGATAGTCACCCCGGCCTGCGGTGGATTCGCAACCGCCATGTCCATGTTGCCATCCTGGTTAAAATCCGCCGCTGCGGCAGAGATGGGATGCACGCCAGCGAGAACGCTGGGAGCAGAGATCAAACAGTTCTGCGCGACTGCGCCGAGCGCGAGAAAAAGGCAAAGGGCGGCCAGGGTGAGAAACACCGAAAGGTTCCTGTGAAAACGATGTGAATTGGACACGTGGACCTCCATCCAAGGCGGGCGGGTAAATATGCCTTAATTTGAAGGTTTCTGCAAACCGAGCCCTCCCAAAATGGAACCTGGATGTCAGTGTATGTTCTTCGGGCGCACTTTCGTGCTTCACAGGTCACAGCGCGAGTGTTGGCGCTCGCGGTAGAAATGAGCTAGACCGAGCCATGGGCGATTGGCGGCGCCGCGGCAGGAAGGACGTGCGGCGACGCTGAGGGAGATGTGTGCCTCTGGAGTTGCGCTGGCCCATATCGGTTGGGGGAGCAAAGGGTCGAGCGAATCCGGTGTGGTTGGAAGGAGATAGAGGAGTTCATGAAAAAAGAGGAGAAGGTCCTGAAGTGCAGTATTTGCGGAAAGTCCACGACCCGGCTGGTGGATGGCGAGCCCAGTTGCGACGAACATGCCGGACTTGTGTACGAAAACCAGGTGGAGGACTATACCAAGCGGCAAATCGACCGAAAGGATTGGCTGGAGGGTTAAAGGGGCTGCCCAATCCGTCAGGCGGGCACGTGCGATGGAGCGATTCTGTCGAATACGTAGCGGGAAGCTCAGGCAGCCCTGACAGGAGAATGCTTCCCTACTTTTGCGCCAGCAAAAGGAACCTCTTGGTTTTTCAATTCATTGGATATTTACCCTGTTTTCATCAATTGTTAACAAAGCCTGCCTAGCATCATGCGTTCACACAAACTTAGACCTGAGCAGTTGATCTAAGGCACCTTCGTGTTGGCTGTGTATTTTCTCCCAGGAGGAACGATGAAGCAGGTGATAGCTTTGGCCCTTACACTTGCGCTTACAACGGGCGCTTTTGCGGCGCCAGCGCCGCAGGCAAGTGCTGCAGGCACAACTAAGAAGAAAGCTGCAAAGAAGGCAGCGGCGTTCGCTCCGAGCGTTTCCGCCCAGCTCGGCGAGATGAAGCAAGCCATTGACGCACAACAGCAGCAGATACAACAACTGGTGCAGCAAGTGCAGAGCCGCGACCAGGCTATCCAGCAACTTCAACAACGCCTGGACCAGGGGCAGGCAGCCGCCACTGAGGCGCAGAGCAAGGCGGAGGCTGCCGCATCGCAGGCGAGCCAGCAACAGCAGACCGTCACAGAGCTGAAGTCCGATGTGAGCGATCTCAAGCAGAATTCAACCAATACCGCCTTAACTCTGCAGGAGACGCAAAAGACAATCAATTCGCTCGAAAGTCCGCTGGCGCTGCATTACAAGGGAATCACCATTACTCCGGGCGGATTCCTGGCGGCTGAAGCGGTATGGCGCCAACACGGTTTGGCGTCCGACATCAATACTCCGTTCAATGCAGTTCCGTACCCGGGCTCGGCACAGAATCGCCTGTCCGAATTCTTCGGTTCCGGACGTCAGTCGCGCGTTTCGATGCTTGCCGAAGGTAAGCTGAAGGAAGCCAAGTTCACCGGCTTCGTGGAGGCTGATTTCCTCTCCGCCGGTGTGACTTCGAACAACAACCAGAGCAACAGCTACACCTTCCGGCAGCGGCAAGCGTGGGGACAGGCAGCCATTCGCGGGTGGAGCTTCACCGGCGGACAAATGTGGAGCCTGGTCACGGAAACCAAGAAAGGGCTGGATAACCGATCGGAAGCGCTGCCCGGGACCATCGACCCGCAGTATACGGTCGGGTTTAGCTGGGCTCGGCAGTTCGGCTTCCGCGTCGTCAAAAATTTCCATGACAAGATGTGGCTTGGACTTTCGGTTGAGAACCCACAGGCGACATTTACGGCACACGGCACCAGCAACAACTTCGTTCTGGGAGCGGCGGGAGCTGGCGGCGGTCTTTACAATCCTTCGGCGACGTACTCGTTCAATCCCTCACCGGATTTCATTGCGAAAGCCGCCTTCGAACCAGGTTTTGGACACTATGAGATTTTCGGAATCGTGAGCCAGTTCCGCGATCGCGTCTATCCTTGCGCCACCGCCGCTACGGGCGTCCTGTGCGGAGGCGTGAGCGGCCCTTCTTCAGCCCTTGCCAGCAACGAGAATACGACCGGCGGTGGAATTGGCGCCAATGCCCGCGTGTCGGTATTCAAGAAGCGGGTAGACCTGGGCGTGCACTTCCTGGGAGGCAATGGCGTCGGCCGCTATGGCACCAGCGGACTGGCCGATGTGACGGTACGCCCCGATGGCACCCTGGCGTTGCTGCGCAGCTACCAGGCTTTGGGCACGCTGGAGTGGCATTCCCCGAAGCTCGACGTCTACCTGAATGGCGGCGGCGAGTATCTGGGCCGGAATTGGCAATTCAATTCTTCGGGTAAGGCGGTTGGATACGGAGCTCCCAGCTTCTCGAATTCCGGATGCAACATCGAGACCATCCCCGGAACTCCGGTCAGCGGATCATTCCCGACCTCTTCGGGCGGCTTCCTGCCCGGTTCGCTCTCCAGTTGCACGGGCGATACCCGAGTGCTGATCGAGGGCACATTCGGTCTGTGGTACAAGCTGTACAACGGTCCGAAAGGCCGGATCCAGTTTGGCCCGCAGTACTCCTACATAACCCGCAACGCCTGGAGCGGAACGCCGGGCGAACCCCACGGCATTGAGAACATGGTCCTGACCTCGTTCCGCTATTACTTGCCGTAACGCTCCGACTCCGGCGGAAACGCCATTTCCGCCGGAGCCCCTTCTCTCCCTCACGATCGTCCCCTGACTTTTCTGGAGCGCCTCGTTACACTATAGCCATGGAGAAGTTCGGGCGCATGAGTCGCAGGGTCCTGTTGATCTTCACGGCGTTACTGCTGGCATTGGCTTGCCATGCACAGAGTGAGGCTGGCCAAGCGTCAACCCCACCCGCGTCGGGTCTGGACACGAAACCCGCCGCCACCGGGCCTCAATCCCAGCAACAACGCTATCGGGTTGTACAGGGCGATGTGCTCAACCTCCAATTCCCTTTCGCCTCTGAATATGACGCGACAGTCACCATTCAGCCGGACGGTTTCATCAGTCCTCGCGGAATCAAGAGTCTCCACGTCGAAGGCATGACCACTCCTGAAATCAGGGATGCGCTGGTGAAAGCGTATTCACCCCTGCTGCATGAGCCGACAATTTCGGTGAATCTGCAGAGTTTCGTGCAGCCTTATTTCATCGCGTACGGCGAAGTGACCAAGCCGGGAAAATATACGTTGTATGGCAACGTGACGGTCAGTCAGGCGCTGGGCGTGGCGGGAGGCTACCGTAGCAGCGCGAAGCACTCTGAAGTCTATCTGTTCCGCCGCATCTCTCCGGACTGGGTATCGTCGCAAAAGCTCGATTTGAAGCGCATGCTGGGGTCGGGCGATCTTGCCGACGATCCGCAAGTTCAGCCCGGCGACATGATCTGGGTGCCCAAGAGCGGCATGGCGAAATTCCTTTCGGTCCAGGCCATCATGCCTTGGAAACGCTTTACGGCAAACTTCGGCCCAAGTTTCTGACTCCAATTGCATTGGCGAAAGGCGAACAGCGCCAATCCCACCTTTCAGGGAGTTTCCTTCGCGGCCCGGGAGCGGAACGCGGCCGCCACAGGCCTAAGTGGAATCGGGCCGGATCACGTACGCGTCAGAGCCTCCGCACTGTCATCCAGGTATTAAACTTCACGGCTGCTAAGCATTGTGTGAAACCTCCAGTTGTGTGCGTTCTAATAGCAGAACGCACCGCCACCTCGGCCTTTGCGTTAACCGTGTGTAAAGAGTTTTGGAAATTCGTAAAGCTTCGTGAAAATGTGAACAGGAAGTCAGGAAGGGCTTTCATGAACCAGGGACGTGGAATGGGTTCGCAGGATCAAGACCCCCGTCGCCACTGCGCACGCGAGCATTAAGACCCGCAACAGCAAGCCCACATGAGGAGCAGGATCCCCTACGACATTTCTGATTGTCCCTACGCTGGCGCTGCTGGCGCAGAACAGGAAATAGAGCCGCTCGCGCGCGGAACCGGACATCCGTGCCAGTTGAATGAGCACGGAAGTAACAACAACGTAAATTGCAAGAACCGCGACGGATGACTGCAGGTTGGCTGGATGCAGCCAGATCGGGCGGAGCGAGTTGCCTAAAAGCAGACCGCGGAAAGCAATCCCCAGAAAAACAATCGAATGCGCCAGCGCAATAAGAGCCCGCCGGCGGTTGGTGAGAATTGCAAAATTAGCGGTACGGCTCATCCTCACGGCCCATGAACACCTGTTTAGAACTTTGCCCGGCTGACCTGGCACTGGCTGTGACGTGCGTCACGAACCGATGTGACCTCGCCAACCGCCTGCGCCCGGTCGCGTTCTTATACTGGCGGTGAAGTGAGGTCAAGATGATCACCACAAAAGCGGCAGGCGACTCGGTAACTTTTCAGATTGATGGCGCGCTCGAGGGCGACTCGGTGGGGGAATTGGAAAGACGCTGGCGACAGGTATGCAAGACCGGGCCTTACATCCAGCTGGATCTGTGCCGCGCCGCCAACATAGATGAACCCGGGAAGTCCCTGATCGCCGAGATGTTTGCGAACGGCGTCGAGGTTGTCGTGGGCTGCAAGCCCACGGAACGCGTGCAGTAGTCCATCCCCCTCGCAGTTTCCATTTATAACAACATGCCCGCGATGGAGGCCGACATAAGGTTCGCCATGGTTCCGGCGAGCATGGCGCGCATTCCCAAACGCGCCAGCTCAGTTTTCTTGTTGGGAGCAAGCGCACCGATGCCCCCGATCTGAATTCCGATCGAACTCAGGTTGGCAAAACCACACAGCGCGAAGGTCGCAATCGTGAATGAACGAGGATCAAGCAACGCTCGTTGCGGCCCCAGCAATGAAAATGCCACCAATTCGTTCAGCACCATCCGGGTTCCTAAAAGATTGCCGATAGCGAGGCAGTCGCGCCAGGGGATGCCGATCAGCCACGCCACGGGGGCGAACAGGAAACCGAAGATTTGCTCCAGGCTGGAAGGAAACCACTGCGCCCCCACGTGGGCGAGCTGGTTGTGAACTCCGCCTAACAGACCGTTGGCCAGCGCGATCAGGGCGAGAAATGAAATCAACATTGCGGCAATATTGAGGGCCAGGCTCAATCCGTCAGTGGTGCCGCGCGCAATAGCGCCGAGCAGGTTTTCGGTCTTCTCAGCCGCGAGTTCTTCCTGGCTCATAACTACACGGCCCGCGGTCTTCGGTTGCTCGGTTTCCGGGACCAGCATCTTCGACATCAGAATGGTGCCCGGGGCCGTCATGATGACTGCGCTCAGCAAATGCTTGGGCTCGATGCCGAATGCAATGTAGGCGGCCATGATGCCGCCCGAGACGTGCGCCATCCCGCTGGTCATGACCGTCATCAACTCCGACCGCGTGAGATCGGGAAGGAAGGGGCGGATGGTGAGCGGCGCTTCGGTCTGGCCCATGAAAATGCTGGCCGCGACATTGAGCGACTCGGCGCCGCTCGCGCCCATGAAGCGGGTCATGACACGAGCGGCCTGGCGGATGATGAATTGCATGATGCCGTAGTGATAGAGCACGGCGAAGAAAGCCGCGATAAAGATCACCGTGGGCAATACCTGGAAAGCGAAGTAGAAGCCCAGTTGCGAGCCGCGCTTTCCCAGGTCTCCGAAAACGAATTGCGATCCCACAAAGGAATAGCTGAGAAGCCGGTTCACCGCATCACCGGCAGCCTGGAAGATGCGGCGTCCAATGTCGGCGCGCAGTACGAAGATGGCAAATGCCACCTGCAAGCCCAGGCCCCACGCAACCGTCTTCATCCGTATGGCTCGGCGATTGGTCGAGAACAGATATGCCAGGCCCAACATCGTAGCGAGTCCGAGAATGCCTGTGAATCTTCCCATTAAGAAATCCTTCCACCAATGACGCGATGAATTAACGGTCTGCTTCCCCGGGCAGGCGCCTGCTCTATGCGATAACTTTCCAGCAGCAGTTTTCTTGCTGGTTCGGCGTGCGCCTCGGAGTGACAGTGAATCGTGCACAGTGCCGATCCGGATGACACCTGTTCGCCGACTTTCTTGTGCAGCACAATGCCGACTGAGTGATCGATGGCGTCTTCTTTGCGCTCGCGTCCGCCGCCAAGAATCACGCAAGCCGTGCCCACCTGCTCGCACTGGATCGAAGTGACGAAGCCCGAGCGCGAACTGACCACCTGCACCTGGTGCCTGGCGCGTGGCATCTTTTCGGGCGCATCCACCACGCCAGGGTCGCCGCCCTGCAACCGGACCATGTGCTGGAATTTCTCCAGCGCTTTTCCCGAAGCAATCAACCGGGCGGCGAGCTTTCTACCTTCGTCCACGGAGGGGCTCACCTCGGCGAGCGCAAACATCCATCCTGCCAACTCGAGACATAACTCGCGCAGGTCCGGTGGGCCTTCTCCGCGGAGAACCTGGACAGACTCGTCCACTTCCAGGGTGTTTCCCACCATGCGGCCGAGGGGCTGATCCATGTCTGTAATCAGGGCCGCCATTCTCTTGCCCATCAATTGACCGGTTTCTACCATCAGCTCGGCGAGGAAAACCGCATCTTCTTCCTTCTTCATGAAGGCGCCGGATCCCGTTTTCACGTCGAGCACCAAGGCGTCCGACCCTTCCGCCAGCTTCTTACTCATGATCGAGGCGCAGATCAGGTAAGGGCTCTCGACCGTGCCGGTAACGTCACGCAACGCGTAGAGTTTTCGGTCCGCGGGCGCGATCTCGTCGGTCTGTCCAATCATGGAACATCCACAAACTTCGAGGATGCGGCGAAACTCCGGCAGGGGAAGTTTGACGTTAAAGCCGGGAATGGATTCCAACTTGTCCAGTGTTCCCCCGGTATGGCCGAGACCGCGGCCGCTGATCATGGGCACAATGCCCCCACCAGCAGCTACCAGGGGCGCCAGCACGAGCGAGGTCTTATCTCCCACGCCGCCGGTAGAATGCTTGTCCACCTTCACACCAGGAATCGCGGAGAGGTCCAGGACTTCGCCGGAATGCAGCATGGCGTCGGTCAGGGCGGCCGTTTCCTCCCGGGTCAGGCGCTTTAACAGTGCTGCCATTAACCACGCTGAGACCTGGTAGTCAGGAATCGTTCCCCTGGTGCACCCCTGGACGAAGAAATCGATCTCCGCACGGGAAAGCTCGCCGCCATCGCGCTTCTTGCGAATCAAGTCAACCACGCGGAATGCCGGCTCGCTCACTGGAGGCGAAATCCTTCCGGTAGCAATTCGCGGATAGGGCTTTGTTTCCAGCCCTCGGCCGCCTGGAACCAGACCTGGGCTTCAGGACCGAATTCGTAAATCACCTGGCGGCAGGCGCCGCACGGTGAGCAGGGCACGCCGTGGTCGTTGGTCACAGCGACCGCGACAACTTCGATCTTGGGACCGGCGTCGGCGACAGCCGCGAAAATCGCGGTGCGCTCGGCGCAATTGGTCATCCCGTAGGACGCATTCTCCACGTTGCAGCCGAGATAGATTTTGCCGGTTGCGGTGAGAATCGCAGCGCCCACCTTGAATTTAGAGTAGGGCGCATAAGCATTCTTCATTGCCTTCCGAGCCGACCTGAGAAGCCGATCGCGCACACCTGCCGTTAAGGGCTGATTCGCCATGAGTTCAATGGTCTTCTTTGAATGGAGCGCATTGTAGCAAGTCGCCCCTGCCTCCAAAAGCAGAATCTCCGCGCCAGGAATCGTGGAAACTTCCCTTGCTTACCGAGAGGAGCAAGGATATACTTCCCCCTCGATAAACGAGAGGTAAGCGAATGACCCGTCCGTCCGACTTAGTTCAGGGGACCCTCTACTTACTGTTGCTGAAGATTCTCGCCCTACAACCGCTCAACGGATGGGCAATCAGCCAGCGCTTGAAGCAGGTTTCCGGCGACGTCCTGCAGGTGAGCGACGGCTCGCTCTACCCCGCTCTCCACAAGCTGGAGCAGGAAGGCTGGATCAAGTCGGAGTGGAAAGCCAGCGAGAACAACCGCCGCGCCAAGTACTATTCCCTGACCCGCCTCGGGCGCCGGCAACTGGAGAAAGAAACCGCGGACTGGGATCGCCTGTCCAGCGCCATTTCCCGGGTGGTCCGTCTCGAGGAGGCGTGAGCATGCGTGCCGAACATTGGCTTTATCAGGTTCCGCTGCGCCTGCGCTCTCTGTTTTGTCGCGATCACGTGGAGCAGGAACTCGAAGAGGAGTTCCGCTTTCACCTGGATGAGCTTTACCGGGAAAACGTGGCGAACGGGATGGCTCCCGAGGATGCCCGGCAGGCGGCGCTGCGGGCCATGGACGGACTGGCGCAACAGCAGGAGCGCTGTCGGGACGCGCGAGGCGTTTCGTTCTTCGAGCACGTGTTGCAGGACGTGCGTTTCGGCGCACGCATGCTGCGCAAGAATGCCGGGTTCACGCTACTTGCGGTACTGGCCCTGGCTTTGGGAATCGGAGCCAATTCGGCCATCTACAGTGTTATTTACGGCGTCCTGTTACGCCCACTGCCATACGCCGATTCCGATCGTATTGCGGTGATTTACGCCCACTTCACGCCACAAAACATGGAGCATGGCACGGTGTCGGTCGCGGACTATCTGGACTTGAAGGCGCGCACGCCATCGTTGGAGACGGCGGCGTTAGTCTCAAACCGAGGCTGGCGAAGCAACCTGACCGGCGTTGGCGAACCTGTGCAGGTGGCGGCGGCGGGAGTCACTCCTGGTTTCTTTTCGACGTTGCGGGCAAAGCCGCTGCTAGGGCGAGTCTTCGACTCCAGCGAAGATAGTCCAAGCAGCACGCGAGTGGCGGTGATCAGTGAAGCTTTGTGGCGCGGTCAGTTTCGCGCTGATCCGGCAATTCTTGGGCGCGTGGTTGAACTTGACGGCCTGCACACCACGATCGTGGGCGTAATGCCCGCCAGTTTCCGATTCTGGCCGGAAACCCAAATCTGGCGCAATCTTCGCATTGCGCCACCATCCCGCCGAGGTCCTTTTCCTTTCATTGTTATCGGGCGGCTGAGGCCTGGGGCCAGCCTCGCACAGTTGCAAACTGAAACCAACAGCGTGGCCGGCCAAATTGAGCGACAGTTTCCGGAATCGTATTCACACCTGACCTTTCCGGTGATGACCCTGCGTGAGGCGACCGTAGGGGATGTAAGGCCGGCCCTCTGGATCATCTTCGGCGCAGTCGTCTTCGTGCTGCTGATATCCACGGTGAACGTAGCCAACTTGCTGCTCGCTAGGGCACAGGTGCGGCAACGAGAGATGGCAACTCGGGCTGCTCTGGGAGCGGCCAGGGGCCGATTGGTTTGGCAGTTGCTCACTGAAAGTACGCTGCTTGCGTTGGCGGGAGGCGCTCTGGGTTTGGTCCTGGCAGAAGCCGGCCTGAAATTACTCAGACTCTGGAATCCTGGAGATCTGCCTCGCCTGGATGAGATTCACCTTGATGCTCATGTACTTGCCTTCACTGCCATGATCTCGCTGTCGGCGGGCATCCTGTTTGGCATCGTGCCGGCGCTACGATGCTCACGCGAGAGCCTGAATTCGTGGTTGCAGGAGGGCGGCCTCACTAAAAGCAGCAGCGTTTCGAGCCACAGGCTCAACATGGTGCTGGCCAGCTCGCAGATCGCACTGTCCGCCGTTCTACTCATTGGCGCCGGTCTGCTGTTGCGCAGCTTCCTTTTGCTTCAGGAGGTGAAGACCGGGAGCGAAGCTCCAGCAGAAAATGTCCTCACTGTGCAGGTCTCTTCGAGCAGGATCCCGGCCAACTCAGGTAATGGCGTTTCCCAGGTGGACCGGGATGGAGTCGCACATTATGAGCGCCTGATCGAACGACTGCGATCTGTCCCCGGAGTCGAGTGGGCATCACTCTCCGACAGCCTGCCGCCTAACAAGCGCTGGGATTGGGACACCTTTCAGATCGAGGGTCAACCCTGGACGCAAGCGGCATTTCCGGCCTCCACGGCTCCGCTGGTTGACTCCGATTATTTTCGCGCCCTGGGCATTCCCTTGCTCGAGGGCCGCTACTTCGATGACCATGACAATCTGGATAGTCCGCGGGTTGTTATCGTGAGCCAGACCCTGGCCCGCCGCTATTTCGGGAGCGAGAGTCCAATCGGCCGCCATCTTAAGCAGAGCGGGATCGACTCGAGCGGAACCAATCCATGGATGACGATTGTCGGGGTAGTTGGCGACGTAAAGTACACTGGCCTGAGCGGCGATCCCGAGCCTGCCTACTACCAGGCATCGCAGCAAAACTATTCCAATCGAATGTATCTGGTAATCCGGTCAAGAACTCCGGCTATCAGCCTTCAGCCGGCAATTCTGCGCGCCATTCGCGAGTTCGATAGCAACCTAGTAGTAAGCGAGATGTCGCCGCTCGATCGCCTGATTTCCGACTCTTTGGCCCAACCGCGGTTCCGAACCAGCCTGCTCGCACTGTTCTCGGCGATTGCAGTTTTGCTGGCCGCGATCGGCGTTTACGGAGTCATTGCCTATTCTGTAACCCAACGGTCCCATGAGATCGGGATTCGAATGGCCCTTGGCGCACAACGGCGCCAGGTACTGACCATGGTGATGTTGCAAGGGATACGGTTAGTTGCATCCGGACTTGCCTTGGGTCTACTGCTGTCGTTCGCATTGAACCGGCTTATGTCGGATCTCCTCTTCCGGGTCCAACCGACCGATCAGGCGACGTTTGCGTCGGTTTCCCTACTACTGTGCATCGTAGCTCTGGTCGCTTGCGCGGAGCCGGTACGGCGCGCCACCCGCATAGATCCGATGAGAACCCTGCGCTATGAATGACATGATTGCGGTCTCCCAGGAAGTCAGTAGTACCTACACCCCTAGGAAGAAAGGCACGCTTGACAGCGGGGGGCATTAGGGATAGTTTTCTCGCCCGCATCTTGATTATGTTTCGCTTTGCGCAAAGCAAGCGTTGGCATAGTGAAGAGCTAATCCAAAAACAAGTGACCTCCGCGTTTGCCGCCTGGCAGGGAGCAAACGAGGAGAATTCAGGAGGAATCTGTGTTGAATTGCATGTTGCGGAAAGCGCTACTTCTCGCCGGCCTGGCCGTCCTCACAACCGCAGTTGCTTACGCCCAGGTACCGAAGGGTGTTCAGGTTCGCACCGATTCTGACTTACATCTCGGAAAAACAGTACTTTTCACCAACTTCACTGGAACAAATCATGGCTACGACGGCAGCACGGGATACTTCGTGGACGGAGCCAATTTCACCAACCAGGTACTCGCGCAAGGATTCACCCCTTCACAGAGTGCGACCTTCTCCGATGTCGTGATGCCGGTGGGCATCTACACCGTCAACGGAGGAGCCAGCAAGGGCCGCATCAATGTCTTTTTGTACAACGATGCTGGTGGTGTTCCGGGCACCGCGATTGATGGCCCGCTCCATGCCCAGTCTCACCTCTTGGACTTCTCCAACGGACGCGGGGGAGGATTGGTCGCATTTAGCTGCTTTACTTGTCCAGCTCTGAGCGCTGGAACTCAATACTGGGTCGTCGCCTGGGAAAAAGCGGCGGATGTTCAGCTGACCTGGGACTTCGCCAACACCGATGTCACCAGCCCCTTCGTCTTCAATCAGACCGGTAGCCTGACTGGGCCGTGGCTGGCGGTCAGCACCGGCTTCGCCCGCTCGGCTTTCCAAGTGGACGGCAACTAGCGATTTCTTCGGACCGCCACGAGCAGTCGTGGCGGTCTTTTCCCTGCCACGTTGCGATACTCCCTCCCCCCGCAACGTCTCCCGTCGCTGCCCTGCGCCCATTCTTCGCCTTCTGCTCACTGAGCTAGTTTTTTCGAAGTGATACCATACGTCGGAAAAGGGGACGCTATGAGTTACTGGCGTTGGGTCGCCCTTTCTATCCTGGGGCTCAGTAGTTTAGCGTTTTCCGGCGACGCACCGTGGATTCTGATCAAGTCGCCGCACTTCAGCGTGGCGACCGACGCCGGCGAAAGGCGGGGTCGCGAGGTGGCCCTGCACTTTGAGCAGATGCGTGGTGTATTCGGCACGCTGATGGTCAAGGCAAAGGTGAGCCTTCCCGTCCCATTGCAAATCGTGGCCTTCCGCAACACCAAAGAGATGCGTCAATGCGCCCCGCTTTGGCATGGAAAACCAACCCAGGTAGACGGGCTGTTCGTAGGTGGAGAAGACCAGACTTTTATCCTGCTCGATATGTCGGTCGAGAACCCCTGGCAGGTGGTGTTCCACGAGTACGCACACCAGTTGATGAATGCGAACCTTGCGGCGGAGACCGATCCGTGGTTCGAAGAAGGCTTTGCCGAGTATTTTTCCAGTATCGAACTGGACAGCAAAGAGGCCCGGGTTGGCAAGGTGCCCGAGGAAGAGTATCGGGTCTTGGACCAGACTGGCATGCTCAAGGTTGCGGACCTGTTTCGAGTCCAGCAGAACAGCAAGACCTACAACGAAAACGGAGACCACCGGAGCGGGTTTTATGCCCAATCCGGCATGGTTGTGCATTACCTCTATGACAACCAGCTATTCAGCAAACTGAGCGGCTACTTCGACCTGGTTCACAACCAGAAACTGCCCGTCGAAGACGCGATTCAGAAAGCTTTCGGGGTGACGGCCGCGCAATTCGATAAGCAGCTTCGCGCTTACGAGTCGAGCCAACGGTACATCTACTATCCCATCCCCACACCGGCAGGCATCGAGAGCAAAAAACTATACCGTGACGCCGCTTGCGCCGTTGGACGCGCAGGCCATAGTGGCCGACATCCACTTTCACATGTTGGATTATCGAGAGAAAGCAGTGGAAGAATTCCAGGCGGTGCTCCGAAGCGATCCCAACAATGCGACCGCGCTGCGCGGCCTCGGGTACTCCTACCTGATGAAAGAGGATTACCACAATGCCGGCGATTTCTTCTCCAGGGCGGCCGAGAAAAACCCGGATGATCGCCGCGTGGTCTACTATTCTGCTTTGCTTCTGCAGCGGGAAGGTGGTCTGGATGCGAAAAATGAGCGTACCTCGCGGATCCAGAGCCAACTCGAAAGAGTGATACAACTCGACCCGGAGTTTGCCGACGCGTACAGCATACTCTCGTTCGTTTACTCCACGCAGGAGAAGCCGGAACTGGCCCTTAAGACGATGATGAAAGCGGTGGAGTTGAATCCGCGAAATCCGGCATATCTCTTTAATCTCGCCCAACTGTGTGCTCTGAATCGCGACTTCAAGAATGCTCTCTCGATCTTTCAGCAATTAGAGAAAAGCGAGGATGCGGAAGTGGCTTCCCGCGCCCGGGACGCGATTCCCAGTATACGGAGCGCGATGGAAGTCTCAGCCAGCGGAGGAACAGTCGAATTGCGCTCCCGTGAAAGCGTGATCGAACGACGCTCGACATCGCAAGCGCAAGTCGAACCCGCGAAGCCTGCTCCGGTCGCAGTGCCGATTGCCAGCAACTTTATCAAGGGGAAGCTGACCGCAGTGGATTGCCAGGCTGCTCCGGGCGCTACTTTCACGGTGGTGGCAGGCAAAGCGACCTGGGCGATGCACACCGCGAATCGCGACAAGATGATCCTCATTGGCGCTGACAAATTCTCTTGCGATTGGAAGAACCAGAATGTTGCGGTGAATTATCGCGCGACTGGGGACGGCGCTGGCGAGGTGATTTCTCTGGAGATCCAATAGCTCCGGCTCGATAGAAACGCCTGTTCTGGTGATCGCCTTCGGTGTGCGACAATCACAGAGATTGTGTCGAATCGTACCTTCCTCTGTGCCATCCTCGACCGAGTTACGGACCGTCCTCAAGCAATACTGGGGATACGACGACTTCCTTCCTCTTCAGGAATCAATCATTCAGAGTTTGCTTAGCCAGAAGGATACGTGCGCGATCATGCCCACGGGAGGTGGCAAGTCGCTGTGCTACCAGTTGCCGTCGGTTGTGCTGGGTAAGACCACGATCGTAATTTCACCGTTGATTGCGCTTATGCAGGACCAGGCAGCGCAGTTGAAACAGATGGGAATCCCGTCCGCCGTGCTGAACAGCTTTATGCCCGGCTCCGAGCAGAGCTTTGTAATGAGTCACGCTCGTAAAGGAGAATACCGGCTGCTATATCTCTCGCCGGAAAGGCTGGCTCGTGAAGATACACTGTCCTGGCTGGGAACTGTGCCGATCAATTTCTTTGCAATCGATGAAGCCCATTGCATTTCCGAGTGGGGGCATGAATTCCGGCCGGAATACCGGCAACTCAAGAACCTTCGCGAACACTTTCCGGATCGCCCGATCGCAGCCTTCACGGCCAGCGCGACGCGACAGGTGCGGCACGACATCCTGGAGCAATTGAAGCTGCGCGACCCGCACAAATACATTGCGAGTTTTCATCGCCACAACTTGCGCTACCTGGTGCGCCAATGTCGGGGTGGGGACCAGTCCCAGATGTTGATAGACGCGGCCAAGAATTACGACGACGGCAGCGTGATTATCTATGCTCCCACCATTGCCCGAGTAGACCAGACCTTAGACCTGTTGGGCGCACACGGTATCGCCGCCATCGGCTACCACGGACAGATGGAGCGGGAGAACCGGCAGCGGAACCAGGAGCGATGGACCTCCGACGAGGTGCGGGTGCTGGTGGGCACGTTAGCTTTCGGCCTGGGAATCAATAAGGCCGCGGTGCGCGCCGTCATACATCTTTCTTTGACCAAATCCATTGAGCAGTACTACCAGGAATCCGGCCGTGCGGGGCGCGATGGGCTTCCCGCGGATTGCATTCTGCTTTGGCAGAAGAAAGATGAAGGGCTGCTGGCTTATTTTGCGGATCAGATTGCCGATCCCGCCGAGCGCGAGAGGGCCTGGAATCGTTTCCATATTATGAAGAGGTTCGTTGAATCGTCGCAATGCCGTCACCGCCAGGTTTGCCTGCATTTCGGGGAGCGTCCGCGTTGGAACCAATGCGGAGCGTGCGATATCTGCAGCGGGACCCCTGAGTGGATGCAATCGCCAGTCACGGGCCGGAGCGCGTCCGTCAAGAAGCGCAGCATGGCGCTCCCTGGACGCGATGCCCAGAAACTCTCCGGAATCGACCTCGATCTCCGCGAGTTTTTGCGGCAGTGGCGTCGCGACACGGCGAGAGAAAAAGGTCTCGCTGCTTTCGTGGTGATGCACGATACAACGCTGGAAGAGATCTGCCGCCGCCGGCCCGAGACGTTAATGGAATTGCGCGGCATCTTTGGCATTGGCGAGCGGAAGATCGAGGCCTATGGGTCCTCCTTGCTACAAGCGGTATCGCGATTCCAGCAGGGACAGCGCGCCATTGCTCCGCCTGCTATGAAACCGACGCCGGAAGAGGAGACGCTGAAGCTGTTGTCGGAAGGGAAATCGTTCGAGGAAATCGCCATCATTCGGGACCGCCGGATCGCTACCGTCATTCACACCGTTGGCGACCTCATCGAGAGAGGGGATGTGGAGTTGCAATCTGCGTGGGTTCCACTCGAGACTCAACAACAGATCGAGCGTGTCGCGGCAGAACTGGGACTTGACCGGCTCGGCCCGGTGAAGCAGGCCCTTCCTGAAACCATCAGCTATAACGAAATCAGGCTGGTCGTGGCGCGCCTGCGACGTCAGGCAGCAACCGCAAAAGAAAAATCCGCCTGATCCATCGGCTGCGCGCCTTTGCACTTCCTGCCAGGCGATTGACTGTACACCCGCGCTCGGTTAAGTTGACGTTTACTGACCTCATCCATAGAGAGTGAGCATTCCTATGCGAATTCGTGAAGGAAAGTATGCGTACGATCTTGAGCAACCACCAGATCCCCTCACCCAGGTGCGTACCAAATGGCGTTACAGGATTTTTCGGGTGGATCCGATCGAAAAGGTTCTGAGTTCCGGAGAAGCGGATACGCTCGAAGAAGCCGAAAAAAGAGCGCGCGAGGCAATAGCGGCTCTGAAAGACGCTCCAGAGCAACCAGCCGCGTAGAAGTCTGGCCATCTCAAAACCGCTCGGCCCTGAGCGTCGCTCTTTCCGGCGGCTTTCATCCGTCCCGCCAGCTCCTCACTGGCTTCTTGCGCGGCGGGAGAAGCTTGTGCAGACTGTGAGCCCCGTCACTTTCCGGAATTGTGCTCTTTAGTACTCTGAAATCTATGAAACTGCTGGTGATTGGTTCTGGCATGATGGGTTCGGCCGCTGCGTATGACATGGCGAAGCAGGCCGACGTGGAAGCAGTAACCCTGGCCGACTCGGAGACGAAGCGGGCACAGGACGTCGCGGCCCGCGTAAACCGCATTACCGGATCCAGGAAAGTGCGGGCGATCACGATTGACGCTTCGAACTCAAAAGCGGCTTCCAAGATGATGCGCGGGCATGATGCCGCGCTTTCCGCGGTTCCTTACTTCCTGAATCTGGGATTGGCTAAAGCCGCGATCGAGGCGCGCTGCCACTTCGCCGACCTGGGCGGAAACAATACCGTGGTGCGACAGGAACTTGCTCTTTCCAGAAAGGCGGAACAGTGTGGAGTCGCCATTGCTCCCGATTGCGGGCTGTCTCCGGGGATGGCCTCCATTCTCGGAGGTGAACTGGTGCGCCGCCTCGGTGGACGCGCCGATGCGTTGAAACTCTACGTTGGCGGCTTACCTGAAAAACCGATGCCGCCGTTTCATTACCAACTGGTTTTTTCTGTCGAAGGCCTGATCAACGAGTACGTTGAGCCGGCCCGCATTCTGCGCAAAGGCAAGTTGGTCACGATCGAACCACTCACCGAGCCCGAGCAGTTTCACATGGGCGGATTCGCGCCTCTGATCGCATTTCATACCTCGGGTGGAACCTCGACACTTCCGGAAACATTCGAAGGCCGGGTGGGGGAATGCTTTGAAAAGACGCTGCGCTATCCCGGGCACTATGACTTGCTCTGTGAATTGAAAGAACTCGGCCTATTCTCGAGCGAGAAGCTCAGCGTCAACGGCTCTCATGTCACGCCTCGTGCCGTCATGGCGAAGATTTTCGAGGGCAAGTTTGCCAGCAAAGGGCCGGATGTCTGCATCATGCGTTTGGAAGGCCATGAATCGGTACGCACGCCGGGCGTGCGCGGCCTGCTGGGCGGAAAGATCAAGGGCCGTGTGGCTTCGTTTACGTTGGTGGACCACTATGATCCCAAGACCGACATGAGCGCGATGATGCGGACCACAGCATTTCCGGCTTCCATTGTGCTGCAGATGCTGGCCTCAGGCGCGATCTCGAAGCGCGGCGCCGTGCTGCAGGAGCGCGATGTCCCAGCCGACCTGTTTCTTGAGGAGATGTCGAAGCGCGGAATTCACGTGGAATATAAGATCGAGTAATTCTTGCTGGTGAATTCTTGATGTTGCGTGAGATCCCATTCAAGAATTCCACCATCGAATTCAACAATTCCCCCTTCTGAGGTAAGCTGTTCCTTCTCCTGGAGGACAGCTTGCGTTATCTCGATCGTCTGCAACCGCTGGCATTGTTGGTACTGCGCGTCGTTCTCGGCGCAATCATGATTGGCCACAGCTACTGGAAAGTGTTCGGCGGCGAGCACAAATACGTAGGATTCATTACGAGCCTGGGGCTTCCCTGGTGGTCGGCTTATCTCTCGATGGCAGCCGAATTCGGCGGAGGAATTCTCTTGATCCTGGGTCTTCTCACGCGGTTTGTGGCGTTAACCCTGGTCATAGACATGGCTGTGGCAATCATAAAAATGCACTTCAAGAATGGCTTCCTGGGAGAGAATGGCTACCAGTTTCCCCTCTCGCTTGCCGCCATCGCCTTCGCGCTGATCTTTTTCGGGGCAGGGCCGATATCTCTGGATGCGATTCGTGGCGGAGGCCGCTCTTTCGGAAAGAAATGAAAGGGAGCAGCTCTCGCTGCTCCCGGTGCCGGCTTTCAGTAGCGGCGATATCCGCCGTTTGAAGCGACCTGATCGAACGGAACGTCGGGCGGAATGTTGTTGCGGCGCATGATTTCCTGCATGTGCTTTACATCGCGGTCCGCGTCGTCGCGATCACCCTTGCGAGTGTCGCTGACCCACTTCGAGTACAAACTATCGAACTTACCCTGATCTTCCGGGCTCAGGCGCGCGCCGCGCCCATAATACCCGCCGCGCCCACGGTCATCAGAGTCGTTGTCTCCTCGCCCGTAGTAGCCGCCCCGGTTCCCGTAATAACCAGAGTCGCCGGAAGCGGACGGCGAAGCGATGGCGTCGAACGGAACATCCTGCGGGATCTTGTAAGTCTGCATGATTCCGCGCATGGCCCGTTCCTGCTCGTACATGTCACGCTGATTGCCGCTGTTACGGTCGGCGATCCAGCGGCTATACTCCTGATCAAAGGCGCGCTGCGATTCCGGTCGCAACACACCCCGGTAATCGCGCCGCCCGTAGCGGCCATAACCCCGGTCGTCGTCTCGATCACGGTCGCGCCGGTCATCGTCATCATCCCGCCGACGGTCGTCATCATTTTGCCATTGAAATGCTGCGGGCCTGATTTGGACGCTGCGGCTCGCGGGCTGAACCTGCGCCACTCCCGGAAGGCCAAGCGCCATCATACTGAGAGAAATTCCGATCAGCTTGTTCATGATTCCTCCAGCGGAGCCTGAGAAAGGCCCAAGCGTGTAGGCTGTAGGACGGCTCGCTTGGAGATCTCGTTGGCCTGAGGAGGGGCGGGATTATCCTGTAATTTCAGAGCTCCTAGAATTCGGCCAGCTGTTTCATGGCCCGCAGCAGGTCCTCTGTCTGAGGCAAGATCGCGTCTTCCAAGGCGGGCTGGTAGGCAACAAAGGTGTCTTTCGCCGCAACCCTGCGTACGGGCGCATCCAGATGTTCGAAGAGCTTGTCAGCAATGCGGGCCGCGATCTCAGCCCCGTAGCCCCAGCTCAGGGAATCCTCATATGCCACCAGCGCGCGATTCGTCTTCTGCACCGAAGCTGAGATCGTTTCCCAATCGAACGGACTCAGGCAGCGGAGGTCGATGATTTCTACGCTAATATCGTGCTCGCGCTGAATTTTCTGGGCTGCCTGCAAGGCACGCGGAACCACGGCTCCGTAGGTAATTACCGTCAGGTCGCTTCCTTGCTGCACGATCTTCGCTTTTCCGAAGGGGATCATGTAATCGGGGCCGGGATAGGGAGCACGCCCGAAGGTCTCACGATAGAGCCGCTTGTGCTCGAGAAACAAAACCGGATCGTCGCAGCGAATGGCCGTACGCAGCAGGCCGGCGGCATCCAGCGCGTTCGACGGAAACACCACGCGCAGCCCGGGAATGTGGGTGAAGATGCTCTCGCCACATTGAGAGTGATAAATGGCGCCGCCGGTCAGGTAACCGCCGATCGCAACTCGCACCACCGCAGGCGAGGAGAAAGCATTGTTCGAACGCCACCGGATCAGCGGCAGTTCGTCGCGAAGCTGCATCATCGCCGGCCAGATGTAATCGAAGAACTGGATCTCAACGACCGGCTTCAGACCACGTGTCGCCATTCCTACCGCGCGGCCCACGATGTTGGCTTCCGCCAGGGGCGAGTTGAAGACGCGGTCGGAACCGTACTCGCATTGCAGTCCAGCGGTCAGCTTGAATACTCCGCCTTTGCCCTTGATTAATTTCTCCTGCAGGTACTTCTCGCGGCTGCAATCGGCAACGTCCTCGCCGAACATGACGATGCGCTCGTCGCGCTTCATTTCGTCACGTAAGGTTGCATTGATAAGGTCGGCCATGGTTCTTGCCACAGCCTTGGCTTCGGACGGAGCCGGTTCGGTGCTGAAGGCGGACCCAGTGGGATCGATGTCGGGCGAGTACACGTAGCGTTCGACGGTATCGGGCGTGGGAAAGGCCGCTTCCAACGCCCGATCCGAGGCTTCCTGGATTTCGTCTTCCACCTGCTTCTCGACTTGATTGACGCCCTTCTCGTCCAGAATGCCTTCTCGAACCAGAAACATCTGCAAACGCGTGATGGGATCGCGCGCGACTTCCTGCTGGCGCTCGGCATCGGGACGATAAAGCTTTTCATCGTCGGAGAGCGAATGCGAGTACGGACGCACTACATGGGCGTGGAGGAAAGCGGGGCCCTGCCCGGATCGGGCATAAGCCGCCGATCGCTCAAAGGCTGCATAGGTCGCAACCAGGTCAGTCCCATCCACTTCTTCGAAATGGAAGTTAGGGAACCCGGAGACCAGGCGCGAGATATTTCCTCCCGCAGTCTGAACCTCTACCGGAACTGAGATCGCGTACTCGTTATCCTGGACCGCAAAAATGATTGGAAGCTTATTGTTGGCGGCGGTATTCAGAGCCTCCCAGAACTCGCCCTCGCTGGTTGTGCCATCCCCGAGAGACACGTAGGTCAGTTCGTCGCCCTGGAATGTGATGTCCTTGTACTGGCGATAGTCGCCGCTGGCCTTGGCTGCCGCGTGGGGATGGGCCGCGAAGTAGCGCCCGGCCTCGGCGCACCCCACAGCCTGCAAGATTTGAGTGCCGGTCGGCGAGGACTGGGTAACTACGTTCAAGTTGCGGTATCCCCAGTGAGAAGGCATTTGCCGTCCACCGGACGCGGGATCGTCCGCCGCACCAACCGCCTGCAACAACATCTCGTATGGGGTCGCGCCCAAGGTCAGGCAAAGAGCGCGATCGCGATAGTAAGGATAGAACCAGTCGTAGCCCGGTTTCAGAACCAACCCCGCAGCGGCGCCCACGGCTTCATGTCCCGCGCCCGAGATCTGGAAATAGATCTTCTGCTGGCGCTTGAGCAGGATCTCGCGATCATCCAGCTTTCGCGAGGTGTACATCACGCGGTAGGCGTCGATAAGCTGCTGACGCGACAAGCCTTGATAGGCCTTGTCGCCTTTGCGAAGCGCGATTTCGTTGGGTTTGACGTCGGTTTTGGTCGCCATCCTCTATCCCTAGATCCATATTGTAAATGCTGGCTGCACATTCGGAGTAGCCGCCTGAAAGTCTCCTGTTATTGACGGGAATTACGCTCTGACTGTCGGGGAGTGATGCCGTTGCCGCGTGGTGCGGGCAGCCCTTTCCCTTACGCCGCAGATGCTATCCTGAAGGCACCGAAATGATCCGATTTCATAACAGGTTTGACCCCCGCCAGACCAAATTGCTTATCTTCGATCTGGACGGGACGCTGATTGACTCGCGCCTTGACCTGATTCATTCCGTAAACGCCATGCTGCGCCACTTCAAACGGGCCGAGTTGCCGGGGGATGTGGTCGCGTCCTATGTTGGCGACGGCGCGCCGATGCTGGTCCGCCGTGCGCTCGGAGACCCCAAAGATGAGTCATTCCTGAAAGAAGCTCTGGAATATTTTCTGGGGTATTACCGCGTCCACAAGCTGGACTACACGCATGTTTACGACGGGGTCAAAGAAATGCTAGCGGTGGTTGCGGGTAACAATGGGGACAGACGGCAAATGGCAATCCTGTCGAACAAGCCGGTGAATCCTTCCCGAGCCATCGTGCAAGCGTTGGGCCTGGCGGAGCCTTTCCTCCACGTATACGGCGGAAACAGCTTTCCTACCAAGAAGCCCGATCCTCAGGGCGCGCGTGCGTTGTTGAAAGAAACCCAGACCCGGCCGGAACAGGCGCTGATGATCGGCGACTCGTCAATTGACGTTCTCACCGGCCGCGCTGCCGGGCTGTGGACTTGCGGCGTCACCTACGGTTTTGCCCCGCAGTCGCTGTCTCTGGCTCCGCCTGATGTTATCGTGGATTCCCCGCAGGATCTGGCCGAACTGCTCTCCTGAAGTTGCCGCCGGGTTATTACCCTGGAGCGGCGCGCTCGGGTACACTGAGCGCAATCATGTCTCCTGGGGAAAACGCGACGCAATTCACAGCCGCCGAGCTTCGAAAACTGCGCAGCTTCAAGAACCCGTACGGAATTCAACGGTTCCTGGACAGTATGCCGTATCACCTCGCCGATACAGCGTGGTCGCCCCGCCTGGTGCTGCGCGAGAATACGTCCCATTGTTTCGAAGGCGCGATGCTGGCCGCAGCCGCATTACGCGCGAACGGGTTCCCGCCCCTGATTCTGGATCTTGAAGCCGAAAATGACACAGACCACGTGATCGCTATTTTTCGTATGAATGGCCACTGGGGCGCGGTCGCCAAATCGAATTACACCGGATGCCGCTACCGTGAACCGGTTTATCGCACGCTGCGCGAACTGGCGCTCAGTTACTTCGATGTGTACTTCAATTTGCGCCGGGAGCGCTCGTTGCGCACCTTCTCGCGTCCCATCAACATGGCGCGCTTCGATTCCCTGGACTGGATGACGACCGACAAGCCGCTCTGGTTTGTTGCCGAGTACCTGCTCACCATCCATCACTACAAGCTGCTGAAGGCATCGGTTGCCAGAAATCTGCACCGCCTTGACGACCGGTCGTTCCGCGCAGGCTGCATGGGACGAGCAGAAAAGAATGCGAAAGCAACGCATGCGTAGTGTCGGTTGCTGTTGGAAGGCGCTGCTTTCGGTTTGCGCCCTGCTCTCGCTGAACGCGGCTGCGCAAAACATTCAGGACATTTCTCAGGAGTCCCATTACCACCTTCTCCTGGAGAACGAGAAGGTGCGGATATTCTCGCTGGATGTTGGACCGCACTCGGAAACCTCGCTGGTTCGGCATCCCAACAATTACCTGGTGATTCATCTCCAGGAAAGTGAGATCGCGGCCTGGAATGAGGGCGAATCGGACGTCATCACGCACCGCTTTGCGCAAGATGAGATCCACTTTTACTTCGGAGGGAAGGCCCGCGCTATCCGCAATGACACTGCTACCGGGTATCACTGCCTCATGATCGAGTTCCTGAATCCCAAGGTCACCACCTACGGCTACCAGGCAGGTTCCGGACGCTGGACTTATGGCAGCGATATGATTCCAACCCCGGTAGATCCGCGGGTGAAGTTTGCCACTGTCATGCCCCTCGGCGAAGCCACAGTGAAAGACATCCAGCTATTGCCTGACGATGCCTATCCGGCTCCTGAGAAAGACGCGGATGAACTGATCGTGGCCCTGACCGATGTTGATTTCAGAATTGGCGAGAAACGAATTCGGAAGTCGAAGGAAGACTTGATCTGGATTCCCGCGGGACGGCAGTCACAGCTTATAAATAACGGCGCCGACCCATCCAGGTTTGTGCTGATTGAGCTTCGGTGACGGCTTCCTTCTAACCGACTTTATCAAGGACAACCGAGGCGCAAGGAACGCTTGACTCCGGTATTCTCGTATCAGTGCCTATGCGAACCCGCTCGTTAGCGATGCTGATTGTCCTGCTCGCCGGAATCGGGCTGGCGGCCCAGACAGTGCCGGCTCCGGACGTTTTAACCGCAGACCAGATTCGGAGCCTCATCCGGGAAGCTGCGAACAAAGACATGGAGAACGACAAGAGGCAGCGCGACTATACCTACATCCAGCGCGAGGAAGAGCACAAGCTGAATGGCAAGGGCGAGGTGAAATCCACCGAGTCGCGGACCCGGGAGATCATCTTCGTGTATGGAGAACCCGTCGAACGACTCATCGCCAAGGACGACAAACCGCTTTCTGCAAAAGACGCCGCAAAAGAAGAAGAACGAATCCAGAAAATTGTAGACAAGTGCAAAAACGAGAGCGATAACGATCGAAGAAAGCGCCTTGAAAAGGAAGAGAAAGACCGCGAACAAGGGCGCCAGTTCGTTCGGGAAATCGCCGACGCGTACGATTTCCGTATGACCGGCTCAGAGCCGGTGGATGGACGAGATGCTTACGTTATCGACGCGGAACCTCGCCCGGGATACGAACCCCACATGAAGAATGCCAAGTTCTTGCCCAAGTTCCGCTTCCGAGTGTGGGTGGACAAAAAGGAAAAACAGTGGGTGAAGCTCGATATTCAGTGTATTGACACCGTCTCCGTCGGCCTCTTCCTGGTGCGCCTGCACAAGGGGTCGAATATCCAGATCGAACAGACCAGAATCAACGACGAAGTCTGGCTTCCCAAGCATGTAGATCTGAAAATCGATGCCCGGGTGGCGCTGCTGAAAGGGTTAAATATTTCAGAGGAAGTCGCCTACCGCGACTACAAGAAGTTTCGCGCCGAAACAAAAATTACGCCCTTGGGCGAAGTGAAGTGAACCGGTCTTCGGGTTATTTCTTTTCCGCAACCTGAATTCGCGTTTCCGCGCGCTGCAGCGCGTTCTCGGCTCGTGTGTAATCCACCTCGGTATTACCGCTTTTCAGGCGCTCTTCGGCCCGCTGCTTGGCTTCCTGGGCGCGATTGACATCGATCTCTTCCGCCCGTTCTGCGGTCTCCGCCAACACAGTCACCTTGTCAGGAAGCACCTCGGCGAAGCCCCAAGCCACGGCCAGGTGATGCGTGTAGCCCTGGTTTTTATAGGTAATTTCGCCGACTGCGAGTTCGGTAATCAAGGGAGCGTGCCCGGGTAAGATTCCCAGGTAACCGTTCTTGCCGGGGATCTGGCACTCCTCCGCCACGTCTTTCACGACCATCTTCTCCGGCGTGACGATCTCGAGTTGAAAAGTATCGGCCATGATTACAGGACCGGCCTATGCGGCCGCGGCTTTCCTGAGTTTCTCAGCCGCCTCCAGCACCTCGTCAATCGTACCTTTCATATAGAACGCCTGTTCCGGTATGTCGTCATACTTTCCTTCAGCAATGCCGCGGAAGCCTTTCACCGTTTCCGCGATCTTTACATAGCGTCCGGGCGAACCGGTGAACTGCTCGGCGACGAAGAACGGCTGGGAGAGGAATTTCTGGATCTTGCGGGCACGGGCGACGATCGTCTTCTGGTCTTCACTCAATTCGTCGATGCCCAGGATGGCGATAATGTCCTGCAAATCCTTGTAGGTTTGCAGAATCTTTTTCACCGTCTGCGCCACATCATAGTGTTCCTGGCCCACGATGCGAGGGTCGAGAATCCGCGAGGTGGAGGCCAGCGGGTCGACAGCGGGATAGATTCCAATCTCGGTCAGAGCACGGGACAACACCGTGGTCGCGTCCAAGTGTGCAAACGTTGTGGCCGGCGCCGGATCAGTCAAGTCATCCGCAGGCACATAAATCGCCTGGACCGAAGTGACCGAGCCTTTCTTGGTGGAGGTAATGCGCTCCTGCAACTCACCCATCTCGGTGGCGAGGTTGGGCTGGTAGCCGACGGCGCTGGGCATACGGCCGAGGAGAGCGGACACCTCCGAACCGGCCTGCGTGAACCGGAAGATATTATCGATAAAGAGCAGCGTATCGGCGCCCTCGACGTCGCGGAAATACTCGGCGACGGTCAGCCCGGTCAAGGCGACCCGCAAGCGCGCCCCCGGCGGCTCGGTCATCTGGCCATAAATCAAAGCGGCCTTCGACTTGGAGGGATCGCCGGGCTTGATGACACCGGACTCGCTCATTTCCAGCCACAGATCGTTGCCTTCGCGGGTACGCTCGCCGACGCCTGCGAAAACTGAAAATCCCCCGTGCTGCTTGGCGACGTTGTTGATCAACTCCTGGATGAACACCGTCTTGCCGACGCCGGCGCCGCCGAACAATCCAATCTTGCCGCCCTTCAAGAACGGCTGAATGAGGTCGATGACCTTTACACCGGTTTCGAACATTTCCGCCGTGGTGGACTGCTCATCAAAGGTCGGCGCGGGACGATGGATCGGCAGCCTTTCCGTCGCAGCAATGGGCCCCAATTGGTCCACCGGCTCGCCAATCACGTTCATCACGCGGCCCAGGGTGCCGCGTCCGACGGGAACTGAAATCGGACCGCCCTGGTCGATCGCTTTCATGCCGCGCACCATGCCGTCGGTGGCTTCCATGGCGATGCAACGGACACGGCCGTCGCCAAGGTGCTGCTGCACTTCGAGGATGACATTGATAGGGGATGGGACCTGAAATCCATCGCTCACCACTTTCAACGCCTGGTAGATGGCAGGCATGGCGCCTTCTTCGAACTGCACGTCGACGGCAGGTCCGGCGATTTGTACAACACGTCCAATATTTTCCGGCATAGAACCTCAAAAAAATAGCGATTGGCACTTAGCGTTTGGCGCTTGGCACTGCCAGTCAAACTCCTGGTAGCGCATTGCGGCGCGCCATGCCAGTGCCCTGACTCGGTACTCGTACTGAATTACTGCGCGGCGGCCGCTCCGCTCACAATCTCGATAATCTCTTTTGTGATCTTCGCCTGGCGCGCGCGGTTCATCGCCAGCGTCAGCGAATCGATCATGTCGGTTGCATTGCTCGTAGCCGACTCCATCGCAGTCATACGTGCCGCGTGTTCCGCTGCCACCGACTCCAGCAGCGCATGGAAAATCTGGATGCTCACATATTTCGGCAGCAAGGAGTTGAACAGTTCCCCCGGCGGCTGCTCATAAATGTAGTCAACCGGCGCGGTGGCAAATTTCCGGGCCGCGGCATCCATCGCGGAAGTGTCCGCCGGGCGCAATCCCACACCAGCGCCCTTCGCCGCCTCAATGGCGCGTTCCCGCTCTTCGCGCGTCATCTCTTCGCTCTGCACCGTCGTTTGCTGGCCGATTTGCTCAATCGGCAGCACCTTTTCCACCACCAGCCTCTGGGCGATGACTGACTTGAATTCGTTGTACACGACGTATACCGAATCGATTTCTTCGCGCGTGTAACGCTCGATAACTTTCTGCGCAAGTTCAGAGGCCATCGCGAACTCAACTTTGGTCAGCACTCCGATGTGCTCGCCGATAATTGAGGTACGCGCAGCTTCTGCCGAATCGGCGCTGCGGGGTTCCGCAGCGGGGAAACGGCGCTTCAGAAAGTCGCGGCCCTTGCGGCCAATGGCTTCGATTTCAATATTCTTGCCGGCTTTGCTTTCCAGGAAACGAGTCGCCGCTTTCAGGATATTGGTGTTAAACGCCCCGGCGAGACCCTTGTCGCCGGTGACTACGATCAGCATTACGTTCTGTTCTGGCCGCTGCGCCAACAAAGGGTGCCGCGGCTGCCCGGTGTCCGGATCATAGATCTCAGCGCGCGATACCAGCGACTTCAAAACGTTTGCCAGCATCTGGGCATACGGGCGCGCCGCCAGTGCGCGTTCCTGGGCACGGCGAAGCTTCGCCGCCGACACCATTTTCATGGCCTTGGTGATCTGCCGCGTATTGGTTACGCTGCGAATGCGCCGCCGTATGTCGAGAATATTTGCCATATTCCGGTTCTAGGTGTTCGTACTACTTCGCTGCCACTGCCTGGCGTTCCGCGAGAAACGCTTCCTTGCACAGCTTGATCGCATTCGTCATCTCAGCCTTCAGGCTGTCATCGAGGACCTTTTTCTCCATGATGGAACGCAGCAGCCCGGGTTGAGTGGAATCCACAAACTTATAGAGTTCCTGCTCGAACTCACGAACCGCTTCCACCGGCATGTCGTCGAAAAACCCGCTGGTTCCGGCGAAGATGATCAGGATCTGCTTTGAGAAGGGGAGCGGCGAGAATTGCTTCTGCTTCAGCACCTCGACCAGGCGCTGGCCGCGGTTCAACTGCGCCTGCGTAGCTTTGTCAAGATCACTGCCGAACTGCGCAAAGGCCGCCAATTCGCGGTATTGGGCGAGTTCCAGCTTCAGGCTGCCGGCGACCTGGCGCATGGCCTTGATCTGCGCGCTGCCACCGACACGGCTTACCGAAAGGCCCACGTTGACCGCGGGACGAACTCCCTGGTTGAAGAGGTCGGTTTCCAGATAAATCTGCCCGTCGGTGATGGAAATCACGTTGGTGGGGATGTAGGCCGAGACATCGCCCGCCTGCGTCTCGATGATTGGTAGCGCCGTGAGCGATCCACCGCCAAGTTTGTCGCTCATCTTGGCGGAACGCTCGAGCAGGCGGGAGTGAAGGTAGAAGACGTCTCCCGGATACGCCTCGCGGCCCGGCGGACGGCGCAGCAGCAAAGAAATTTCACGGTAGGACGCCGCGTGCTTGGACAAGTCGTCGTATACGACCAGCGCATGCTTGCCGTTGTCGCGGAAGTATTCCCCGATCGCGCAGGCGGCGTAGGGAGCGATGTACTGCATGGGCGCCGGTTCGGACGCCGAAGCGGCCACAACGATGGTGTAATCCATGGCGCCGTAATCGGTCAGCAATTTCACAACCTGGGCGATGGAGGACCGCTTCTGACCAACCGCGCAGTAAATGCAGATCAGGTCGTTGCCCTTGTTGTTGATGATAGTGTCAATGGCGACTGCGGTTTTTCCGGTCTGGCGGTCTCCGATGATCAACTCGCGCTGTCCGCGGCCGATCGGAATCATGCTATCGATGGCCTTGAGGCCCGTAGCCATGGGCTCGCGCACCGGTTGGCGATCGATGACACCGGGAGCCAATCGCTCCAAAGCGATGAACTTGTCCGTGGTGATCGGCCCCTTATCGTCGATGGCTTGGCCGAGCGAGTTCACCACGCGACCCACGAGCGCATCGCCTACCGGGACGCTCATGATGCGGCCGGTGCGCTTGACCTCGTCGCCTTCCTTGATTTCGGTGTACTCCCCGAGAAGCACTACGCCGACCTGGTCTTCTTCCAGATTCATGGCGATGCCGGCAACATTGTGAGGGAACGCCAACAGTTCGCCGGCCATGGCCTTGTCCAGTCCATGCACCCGAGCGATTCCGTCGCCCAGGGTGATCACGGTGCCAACTTCGTCCACCGCAATCTTCGATTCGTAGTTCTCGATCTGTTGCCGGATCAACTGTGTGATCTCGTCTGCTTTGATTTGCGCCATATGAATTTGATTTCCTGCTGTTAGCTCTTACCCTTTAGCAATGACCTAATTCCTGGTTGGTGAGCCCAACTGCTCACCGCTGGAGCAAGCAGCTAACGGCTGCTCTCCGCCAACTGCACTCGAATCCGCTCCAATTGACCCGCCACCGAGCCATCGTAAATGGTGCTGCCGACTTGCACGATGACCCCACCGAGGAGTGACGACTCGCGCACGTAGCGGGCCCGGATTTTTTTGCCTGTCAGCAGTTCCAGCCGGGTTTCAAGCGCTCGCCGCTCCTCTTGACCCAAATCCCGTGCGCTGGTTACCGCCGCCTCGGCGAATCCCAAGCGCTCATTCACGTCTTTCTCGAATTGCCTGACAATCGCGTCCAGGAATTGGACCCGGCGGTGGTCAATGAGCACCGCGACGAAGTTCCGGACTGCGGGCGAAATACTCAGTCTTTGTGCAATGCCATCCAGCAGGCGCACTTTCTGGTCGGTCGGAATGGACGGATTTTCCCATACCACGCGCAACTCACGGCTGCCCGCCACCAAGGTCGCCAGCGACTTCGCCTGCTCCAGTGTCTTTTCAGGATCAAGTCGCTTATCAATGACAACGTCGGTAAAGGCGCGGGCGTAGGTGCTGGTCACAGAAGCCATAGATCAGCGCCCCTCTTTCCTGGAGCCAGAGCCGTTCGTCAGTTGATCGGCGAAACTGCGAACCAGGCCCTGATCGGTGTTGGGATCCACCTCGATTTGTTTCCGCGCCAGCGTAACTGCCAGGTCGGCAGCATAGGCGGTGAGTTCCCGCCGCGCCGACTTTGCGGCGGCCACAATCTCCTGGGTAGCGGAGTCGACAATCTTGCGCGCGTCCTCTTCTGACGCAGCCCTGATGCGTTGCTCCTCAGCCAAGGCCTCCTGCTCCGCGGACGCCCGCATGTCCCCGATTTCGGCGTCAAGGCGCGACAAGCGAGATTCGATCGCCGCCAGACGTTGTCTCGCCTCCTCGCTGGCTCGCCTCGCCTCCTCGATTGCCTTTTGAATACTGAGGGTTCGGCTGCGAAACGCGCCGGGAAGCTTCTTCTTCGAAATCCAGAGGATGGCAAGTGCTATCACGCTGAAGTTGATTAGCATGCTCACCAGGAACGCGGTATTGGGAGAAACATGCAGGGCGCGCGCGATGAACTTCACCGAAGGCGTGTTCTTGAACTGCTCGTTCTCACCCTCCCCCGCGGCCTCTTTCGTTTCCTCGGCGAGTTCTCTGCCCAGGGATTCCGATTTTGCGGAATTCCCGGTTTTCCCTTCGGATGCGGAATTCTCCTGCGCCGGGCCTTCGGATTGCGCCCGCATGACTGGCCCGGAGAAGACCATCAACGCCAGCAGGGCGAACAGAAGGAATCCGCAGCGTGTCTTCATCGCCCACCTGCTGGAGCCTGGGCCCTTGAGGGTTGCAGAACCGTCCGGATAATCTCCGCGGCTAGTCGCCCGACCTCGGCCTGCAAGCCCGTTTGTGCGACTTCTTTGTCCCTGGCGATCTCCGCCTTGGCCTGCTGCACTTGAGCCTGCGCCTTCGCGCGAGCTTCCGCCAAGGCGGCATTACGGGCCTGCGTAGCCTGCTGGCGGCGTGCCTCCTGGCTCTTGAACACGCTCAGACGGGCCTCACGCAGCTTTTGCTCGTATTCTGCGGTGCGGGCCTCCGCGGCAGCGATATCGGCGCGCGCTTTTTCAACCGCACCCTCGGTTTTCGCACGGCGCTCTGCCAATACGCGCACCAAAGGCTTGTGCACCACGTTGGTGTAGATCACGTACAGCAGAACCACGAACAAAATCGTCGGTACGGACCCAAGCAGTAATTCGCCTATTTGCCTTAGTAATGCGTCCATTTTGTGTTGGTAAGAGCCCGAGCGTAAGAGGACTGAGAAACAGGTAAATCTAACAGTCCACAAGCCTTAGTGTCAACGCGCGGGAAAAAGGTTTGTGGCTTCCGGGTGCCAATTCAGAACCGCACAGGCCTTATTTGTCAAGGATTTTCCAAGATCGCGGAATCAGTGCTTGACTTCTCAAGGAAGGGTACTAGGATGAAGGTATCACCTCCGATCCAATTCAGGATCGAATGGGCCGATAGCCAAGGAAAGTCACCGCTTCTTGGTTGCCGGCCCATTTAATTTTCGGACCTTGATCGGCCCCGATTCGGTACTCGGTCACCATCGCCATGAGTCGGGATTCACGGAAATAGCTCGCCCATGTTGGGGACGGTGTTTGTGCAAGCGCATCGCAAAAAATCCTATTTTCCCGAGAACCCAACATCCACGCCCACCCCGGTTACAAAGTCCCACCCTGGCTTGGCCTTCACCCCAATGGCACTGCCCTGCGTGATGTCAAAAAACACATTACTGTTTCCGAGGTTACCGTACAGAATCGTCAGTTCCGCAGCCGTGCTGTCGGCGGAACTTCCGGCTTGGTTGATGACTGCGGCCCAGAACGCTTCTCCGAAAACTAGATTTCCCGTGAATTGCCAGCCCACGAAACCGTCCAGCGGAATGCTGTCGTAAAAGATTTCCGGGCTGATCACCGGATCGCTGGCAAAAGCCAAGTCCGGCACTCCGCGATGATTTTTTACCAGCGACTGAATCCCATCCTGGTAGGACGGGCGCGACTCGAATTTGCTGTTACCCCCGGCAAAGAATGTAGTGGA